>ERZ1034920.15-NODE-15-length-124469-cov-10.224589_pt1 | contig 124469 bp, 91 predicted proteins | sample MGYA00520688_ERZ1034920 | MGnify/ENA primary metagenome ERZ1034920 (study PRJEB33766, sample SAMN09781785) | gut metagenome | biome: gut microbiome | host: Homo sapiens | place: Madagascar | study: EMG produced TPA metagenomics assembly of the PRJNA485056 data... | reverse complement strand
CCGACGTACTGATTCGTAGTCAGTCCCTCTATCCAGCTGAGGTAACGGCGCACATCGAAACAGCAACGAATATTATGCGCGTATATCGGCAATGAGTCAACACCTAATTTCGGCCAATATCAAATTTTTTGCGATTAGCGTTGCTGGGCGCCGCTAGCAAACACGGCAGGGCGACTGAACAGGGGACGGAGGTGTGTTCACGTTTAGCCCTTCGGTGACGTGGCATGTTGTCGTGAACACACCTCCGTCCCCTGTTCAGTCGTTGTTCGGATGCGCGCGTCTCCGTCGTAGCTGCTTTCCGTAAGCTACTGCCGGTATGTGCAAGGTGTTGCCGACTGTGCCTATGGTCGAGGATAGCCGCCGTATGAACACACCTCCGTCCCCTGTTCATCTTCGTCCCCTGTTCATCTTGCACCGGCGGCTCTGGGTCGGACTCTCTCCGCCCTATTAATCCGAAAGCCGACTGTGATCGATTCCGAGCATAAAGAAAGGACCCCGAGTGGGGTCCTTTCTTTATGAGGCAAACGGGAGATGCTTGCCGTTGGTTTTAGTTGCTGGAGCTGCTGCCTCCGTTGGTGTTGGAGCTGGAGCCGCCGCCGTTCGTGCTGTTGTTGCCGGAGCCGCCGCCGTTCGTGCTGTTGTTGCCGGAGCCGCCGTTGGTGGAGCTGCCGGAACCCGCGCTGATGACCAGGTGCACGGTTTTGCCGGGGTCGAGCTCGGTGCCGCTGGTGGGCGTCTGGCTGATGACGTTGCCCGAGGAGACGGAGCTGCTGGCCTGGTACTCGGTGGTCACCTTGAAGCCCGCGTTGTTGAGCGTGGTCATGGCGCTGCCCTCGGACTGGCCGACGACGCTGGGCACGCTCACGGCCTTGCTCTCCTTACCCTTCGACACCACGATGTTCACGGTGCCCTCGGCCTTGAGCTTGCTGCCGCTGGACGGGGTCTGGCTGATGACGAGGCCCTCTTCGACGGTGTCGGAGTACTGCTGATCGACGGTGACGTAGAAGCCGGCGTTGTTCAGGGTTGCGGTGGCGCTGCTGCGGGTCTGGCCGACGACGTCGGGCACGCTGGTGCCCTCGGAGCCGAGCGACAGGTAATAGGTGACAACGGTGTCCTTGGCGACCTTGGAACCTGCGGCGACATCCTGGCGCGCGATGCGGTCCTTCTCGACGCTGTCGGAATATTCCGCGGTGCCAGCCTTGTACTTCAAGCCGTTGGCTTGCAGCAGTTTCTTAGCCTCATCTGCGGTTTTGCCGACCAGGTCGGGAACCTCTATCTCCTGCGAGCCTTGCGAGACGGTCAGGTTGATGGTGGAGCCCTTCGCCTTCTTGGTCTTGGCGGCGGGGTCCTGGCTGATGACCTTGCCCGAATCGACGCTGTCGGAGTAGGACTGCGTGACGTTGCCAACCTTGAAGCCGGCGGACTGGATGGCCGACTTCGCTTGGTCGAGCGTCTGCCCGGTGACGTCGGGGACTTCGATCTGCTCGCCGGAACCGCTGTTTCCACCCAAGGCGAACGCGGCGATGGCGATAAGCGCGACCACGGCTGCGACGGCAGCCATTATCGCGGCAACCTTCTTGCCCTTTTTCTTCGGAGCGGTGTTGTCCGACATGTACGAATGGTTTTGCGAGCTGCCGCCGTGCTGGTTGCCGCCGCCGACCGCGGGCATGACCGCGGTGCCGTCGGGCATGGGGCCGATGTTGGGCACGCCGCCCATGATCTGCGTCTGCGCGCCGGTGAAGCCCGCGCCCAGGGCGACGGGTCGGCCGGCCAGGTAATCGTTCAGGGCAGAGCGCATGTCCTTGGCGGTTGCGAAGCGCTCCATGGGGTTCTTCGACATGGCCTTGAGGATGATGGCCTCAAGGGAGGGGTCGATCTCAGGGTTGAGCTCGCGCGGCGGCACAGGCTCGTCCTGAACCTGCTTCATGGCGACGCTGACCGCATCGGGGCCGTCGAAGGGCAACTTGCCCGTGGCGGACTCGTACAGCACGATGCCGAGCGAGTAGATGTCGCTGGCGGCGGTGAGCTCCTTGCCCTGCGCCTGCTCGGGGGAGATGTAGTGGGCGGTGCCCAGCACGCTGGAGGTCTGCTCCTTCGTGGAGTTCTTCGCGCGTGCGATGCCGAAGTCCATGACCTTCACGTTGCCGTCGGGCTGCACCATGATGTTCTGCGGCTTGATGTCGCGGTGGATGATGTCGAGGCCGTGGGCGACGGAGAGCGCCTGGCACACCTGGCTGCCGATCTCGGCGACCTTGCGCTGGTTGATGGCGCCGCGCTGGTTGATGGCGGTCTTCAGGTCGGAGCCGCGCACATATTCCATGACGATGTAGTACGTGCCCTCGTCTTGGCCCCAGTCGTACACGTTGACGATGTAGGGGCTTTGCAGGTTGGCGGCGCTAGCGGCTTCTTGCTTGAAGCGCTGCGTGAAGCTTTCATCTGCGGCATATTGGGGCAGCATGACCTTCACTGCCACCAAACGACCCAAGACGTTGTCTTGTGCGCGGTACACCTCGGCCATGCCGCCGATGCCGATGCGCTCGGTGATTTGGTAGCGGTTGTTGAACACCCTGCCGATCATGTTTCCGGTCACGTTTGAACTCCTTTAGGTCACATGCTGGGCGGAATTTTGAGTAAAACCCATAGTACCCCGCTCAGCATACTTTTTCTATATAAGCCCCTGAACTTCCAAAGCTGTTTGCAAGATGTCATGAGCCTTCTGGGTGCCCACGCCTTCGTCGCCGTCCTCGATGACCACGGCAACCACTACGCCGGCGTTGTCTGCGGGCGCCATGCCCACGAACCAGCTGTCGTTGCTGTTGGCCTTCTCGGCCGTGCCCGTCTTGCCGGCCACTTCCACGCCGTTGATCTGCGCGGCGGTGCCGGTGCCTTGCTTGACAACGCCCTTGAGGATATCGCGGACGCGCTTTGCGGTGTCGGAGCTGATGGAGGTGCGCAGTTTCTCGGGTTGCGCCGTGAAGCTGCGCTGGCCGTTGGCGTTGTACACGCCGTCCACCAGGTAGGGCTTCATTTCCACGCCATCGTTGGCGATGGCGCTTCCCACCATGGCCATCTGCAGCACGGTGGCCTGCGGGCCGGCGGGGCTTTCGTGGTTCATGGGGTTCACCGGCTCGCCGGCGGCGGCCCAGGCGGTCTCCCATTCGGTCATCTCGCTCGGGTCGGCCATAAGCGACGTGTACATGACGATGGGGAAGTCCAGGTCCTGGTTGAACCCGAAGCGCTCGGCGCCCTCCACCAGTTTATCGGCGCCCATCTGCACGCCCAGCTGGCCGTAGACGGTGTTCGCCGACCACCATGTGGCCTGCTCGAGCGTTTGCGTGCCGTAGCTGGTCTTGTTGAAGTTCGACACGGTGGCGTTGCCGATGGTGATGGTTCCCGGGGATGAGAACGTGGTGGACTCGCGCGCCACGTCGTCCTCGATCGCCGTGGCCAAGGTGACCATCTTGAACGTGGAGCCGGGCGCGTACAGCGTGCCCGTGGCGCGGTTGATCAGCGAGGTCTCGGACGTGCCGGAGTTCGCCTGGGCGATCACCTGCTCGAAGTCCGCGGCGTCGTAGGTGGGCGCGCTTGCGAGCGCCAGGATGGCGCCGGTCTTCGGGTCCATGACGATCGCGGCGCCCTTGTTGCCGGCGAGCGCGTCCTGGGCGGCCTGCTGGATCTTCGAGTTGATGGTGAGCGTGACGTCGTTGCCGGCGGTGCCCACGCCCGCCATATCGTTGAGCACGTCGGTCCAGCTGGCGAAGCTTTCCTGGCCCTTCAGGGTCTCGTTGTACGAGGCCTCGATGCCCGAGGTGCCGTACTGCTGCGACACGTAGCCGACCACGTGGGTGGCCAGGTCGCCGGCGGGGTAGATGCGCTCGTAGCTGCCGTCGTCGTCCATGGCGCTGCGCGCCAGCACGATGCCGTCGTAGGTGGAGATGGTGCCGCGCTCGCTCTTCGCTTCCTTGGCGAGCGTGTGGTTGTTGCCCGGCATGGTCTGGTACGAATCGGCCTGCACCACCATGATCATGGTGAGGTTCGCCACCAGCAGGGCGAACAGCGCGCTGCACAGCAACATGCCGTTGGTCAGGCGCTTGCCCAGGCTGATGCGGCCGAGCACGCTGTTGGAGTGCAGGCTGGAGGTGGTGCCGTTGAGCATCTCGGTGCCCACGCCCGTGGCCTCGTCGCCCGCGCGCAGCAGGAAGCCGACGATGATGAAGCTGCCCAAAAGCGAGGAGCCGCCTTGGCTGATGAAGGGCAGAGTGAGGCCGGTCAGCGGGATGAGGCGCGTGACGCCGCCCACGATGATGAACGCCTGCAGCACGATCATGCCCGTCAGGCCCACGGCCACGAAGCTGGACACGTCGGACTTCGCGCGCGCCGCAGTCAGGAAGCCGCGGATGGCGAAGCATAGGAACAGCAGCAGCACGCCGGCCGCGCCGAGCAGGCCGATCTCCTCGGCGATGTCGGCGAAGATGAAGTCGCTTTCCACGACGGGGATGGCGTTGAAAGCGTCGGTGCCGCCCGCAAGGCCGTTGCCCAGGCCGACGCCGAACAGGTCGCCGTCGGCGATGGAGTAGAGCGCCTGGCACAGCTGGTAGCCGGTGTTCTGCGCATCGGAGAACGGGTCGAGCCAGGTGTTCACGCGTACCTGAACGTGGCCGAACGCCGCATAGGCGGCAAGTGCACCCACGGTGATCAGACCCAGGCCCACCACCAGGTAGAACTTCTTACCCGTTGCAACGTAGAGCATGAGCAGGAACACGAAGAAGAACACCATGGCGCTGCCCAGGTCCTTCTCGAACACCACGATGACCATGGCCACGCCCCACATGAGCAGGAGCGGCAACAGCGATCGGATGTCTGGCAGGTGGAACGGGCCCATGCGCACGGTGAACACGGACAGCAGCTCGCGGTTCTCGGCCAGATAGCTTGCCATGAACAGCACGATGACGATCTTGGCGATCTCGCCGGGCTGGAAGGAGAAGCCGCCGATGTGTAGCCAGATGCGGCTGCCGTAAATCTCCTGGCCAAGGCCGGGGACCATCGGCGAGAGAAGCAAAAGGATGCCCACGAGCATGAGGGTGTACTTATAGTTGGCGATCTTATCGAGGTTGCGGAACAGCGCCAGCACCACGATCATGCAGGCAACGCCCACGAACAGCCAGACCACCTGGCCTTGCGCCATGTTGGGCGCGTCCGTGAACGGCGCGATGCGCGTGATGAAGGCGATGCCGATGCCCGATAGGCCGAACGCCAGGGGCAGCAGGGCGGGGTCGGCGCCGGGTGCGAGCTTGCGCACGGCAAGGTGGGCCACCACGAAGGCGGCGAAGATGCCGATGGGCACGCTGAGCGAATCTACGTTGACCTGCTGGCCCTCGTTGATGGCGATCATGACGAACAGCAGCGCCACGACCGGCGCCGCCACCAGCAGAAGGACGAGTTCTATGTTGCGACGGGACATGATGCGCTACCTCTGCGTTCCCGTGGCGGTTTGCGAGGCGACCGCCGGCGCGTTCGCGGCGGCGTCGTTGGTGGTCGCGGTAGCGTTTGCCTGCGTGGATGCGGCCTGCTCGGAGCCTTCCGGCTTGCTGCGCTGAGCCGCTTCGTCGCGATATTGCTGCACCAGGTCATGCGCGGCGTCCATGTTGTCCACGCGGATGCCCTCCTGCAGGCGCGTGGCTGTGCCCGGCTGCAGGCTGTCGACGCTCACGTCGGTGACTTCTTGTTGCTTATATAAGTGCATGCCCAGGAAATCGGCGGGGATGCCCTCGTAGACGGCCACCTTGCCGCTGTCCTCGCCCAGGTATGCGGTGGTGTGAAGCCATGTGTGCACGCCCCACGCGCCGCCGCCCAGGATGGCCAGGAATAGCACGAGCACCAGCGCCACGGAAAACTTCGTCTTGCGCGCCAGCTTGCGGCGGCGCTTCTCGGCGAATCCGGTGACGTTGGAGACGATGACGGTGACGTTGTCGTGGCCGCCGGCGGCGATTGCCTCGTTGACCAGCTGCGATGCGCAGCGTTGCGGGTCGGGCACGCGTCGCATGACGGCTTCGATCTGCTCATCCTCGATCATGGAAGACAGGCCGTCGGAGCACACGAGCAGGCGGTCGCCGGTTTCGACGTTGATCTCGTACATATCGGGGCGCGTGTTGGGATCGGACCCGAGCGCGCGCGTGATGACGGAGCGCTGCGGATGATGGCGCGCTTCCTCGGGGGTGAGCTGGCCGGCTTCGATCATGTCGGCCATAAGGCTGTGGTCGCGCGTGAGCTGCTGCAGCTTGCCGTGGTGTAACAGGTAGGCGCGCGAGTCGCCGACCTGTGCGATGATGAGGCGCTCGTTTTCCAGCATGCAGGCGGTCAGGGTGGTGCCCATCCCCTCGCGGCCGCGCCCGTCGCGCGCCGCGCGGATGATCTCGTGGTTCGCTTCTTCGACGGCATGCTCAAGGGCGGCGCCGTCGAGGTCTTTCGGGGCCAGCTCGGCCAGCACGTTCACCGCTATCTCGGAGGCCACCTCGCCTGCGGCGTGGCCGCCCATGCCGTCGGCGACGGCGAACAGCGGCGGTGCCACCACCAGGCTGTCTTCGTTGTGATCGCGCACGCAGCCGACGTCGGTTCGGCTTCCGAACGTGGTGACGGCGCCTCTGCGCGTGCGTTGGGTGGAGCGGTAGGAACGTTTATCACGGGACATTATGCAAACCTCACGCGAATGGCCACGTCGCCCACGTTGACGGTGTCCCCGTTACGCAAGGCGGTGGGCTCGTTGATGAACTGGCCGTTCACGGCCGTGCCGTTGGTGGACCCCAGGTCCTCCACGAACAGGTTCTGCCCCATGAGGCTGAAGCGGGCATGCCTGCCGGAGACGTAGCCCGCGCCGATGACGATGTCGGCCCCGGGGTTGCGGCCCACGATGACTGGGCCGCGCACCACGATGGATACGCCGCGCAGCTCCTTCGGGCCCTTTTCAACCGAAAGGCTCCACGTGCGCTCGCGTTTGCGCTGGCCGCGCACCGCCCCGATGCCGGTTTTCATGATGGCGAACAGGAACAGGTACAGCAGCGCGACGAACAGCAGGCGGATGAGAAGCAGCGCGTAATCGATCACGGGGAATCCTCTCGCTTTCGCTTAGGCCAACGTGAAGACGAAGTTCGTGGACCCCATGGCGATGTGGTCGCCCTCGTTCAGCGGCTGGCTGGCGACGGCGCGACCGTTGACGTACGTGCCGTTGGTGGAGCCCAGGTCGGTGATGACCCATGCGCCCTGCGGGCTCAGGGAGATCTCGGCGTGGGTGCGCGACACGTTGATGTCGGGGATGGTGATGTCGTTGCGCGACTCGCGGCCGAGCGTGACGCGGGCGCTTGCCAGGTCGATGGCGCGGTTGGCGGCCGTGTCGATCAGGCGGGCGCGGGAGGCCTGCTGCGGCTGAGCGGGCTGCTGGCCCGGCACGCCGGCGCCGGCGAACATCACGGTGTTGGCAGCCTGCTGGGGTGCCGCCTGCTGCGGCATGGCCTGGGGTCGCGGAGCGGCAGCGGCAGCCTGACCTGCGGCGTAGCCGGCAGCGGCTGCTGCAGGGGCGGCGCCGGCGGCATAGGCGTTGAACTGATCGACCGCACCGGCCGCGGCCTGCTGCGCCGCAGCGTAATCGGGAGCGGCAGCGGGCTGGTCCCAAGGCTCCTGCGCGGGAGCCTGATAACCCTGGGCCTCCCAGCCGTTTCCGGCGGGCATCTGCTGATAGCCCTGGTTGCCGTACTGATCGTATTGGTCGTACTGACCGTACTGATCGTGCTGGTCATATTGGTCGTACTGGTTAAAGCGCTGGTCGGGCATGGCTGCGCCTGCGCGGCCGAACTGCTGCGCAGGGTATGCGGCGGCTGCGCCGTAGCCGGCGTTCGCCCCGCCCAGGCCGTAGCGCTCCATCTCCTCGTTGCGCAGCTGGGAGATGATGGGCGCGGCGACGGCTTCGGCGATGACGTCGAACTTGCCGTGCTTGAGGCCCTCGTCCACGATGAAGCGCACGAGCGGCTGGCCGTCCATGGTCAGGCCCTGCTCGGAGGCCTTCGCGGCTAGGTAGGTTTCCGTTTCACCCGCGAGCGTGGGGTAGTAGCCGAACAGACGGCGGTCGTCGTCGGGGTTGACCAGCACGGTGTAGAGCGTGGGAGCGTACTGCTTGCCGGCGCCGACCATCTTTTCGCGGCGCATCTGCTTTTCGGCCTTCTTGGCGATCTGAACGGGGGAGATGGGGGCGTCGAACATCTTGTCCGCCGTGCCCTCGAACGTGTCCTCCATTTTGCCTTCGAACTTCGAGAAGATGCCCATTACCGCTCCTTGCAACGCTGTTCCATATCATGGCGGCGATAAGCCGCGAATTTACCGATGGTCCATCATGCCACAAACATAATGGCGAGATGGCGTCCTTTATGCAATCGTCATTTTATTGTAAGCGGGGAAAGCGGGGAATCGCCAGGTGAAGCGTCGGGAAAGCGGGGGAGGGGGTCTAGGGCGCGGGAGCGGCGCCCGCGCATGCGCTTGTTGCCGAAACCCCGGCGTTCGCGTTCTCCCGAGCCGTTTCCGCACCGGGCCAAGCCGGCCCCGCGCCGCTATTCCGTCGGCTGCGCGTCCTCGACCATGCGCATGAGGTCCTGCTGGTTGTGGATGTCGCACTTGCGGTAGATGTGGCGGATGTGCGTCTTGGCCGTGCCCTCCGAGATATAGAGCTTCTCCTGGATGTAGGCGGCGTTATGGCCTTTGGCCAGGAAGAACAGGATCTCGGTCTCGCGGCGCGACAGGAGGAACGTGTTTGCAACGGTCTCGCATTTGCCGCGGAAACGGCCGCCGCCGCGCGCCGGTTCTCCAGGTTTCGCGAAGCGCGCTTCGGCAATTGCCGCGGATGCGGGCTGGGTTGCTTGCCGTTCGCGCGCGGTGGGCAGGGCGGATGACGTTGCGGTCGAGTCCGCCGCGTCGTCGTTCCCGTTCGTGGTTCCGGCAGGTTGTGCAACCGCCGTGTTTTCGGGTTCGCCTGCGCTTCCAGCTGCCCCTGTGCCCATCGCGCCTTCGCCGTTTTCGCGCGGGGTGCAGTCCGTAGCGGTGTTATCGGCTGAAGCGGGAGCTTCGCGAGAAGCCGCTTCGGCTTCCCTGCGGATGGCGGCCGCGGTGTCGGTTACTGAGGAAGCGGCCGCCAGTGCGGATACTTCGCCTTCTGCTGCCAGGTTGTCCGCCGTCCGTTCGCGCTGCGCAGCGCTTTCGGCTACGGCCTTCTCGAGGGCGGCGTCCATGCCCTTGGCGGCACCGCAGTTGCGCAAACCGGCGGCGCGCCGGGACTCCTCTTTGCGCTCGAAGCTGGCCGACACGGCTTTGACCAGGGGACACGGCATGATGATCGACTCGATCTCGCGCTCACGGGGCAGCAGCGCATAGGCGAACACGATGACGAGCAGCAGCAAGATCACCAGCGTCTGCTCGCCGAATGGCAGCAGGTGCGCGTAGCTTGCGAGGGCGACGGGCACGAGCGTGCCGAACATGATGGCGACCGCCATGATGGCGCGGCCCAGGCCGAACACGAAGACGGGCGACAGGCGGAAGCGCTGCGACAGGTCGGCGAAGAAGATCCACATGAGCGACTCGAAGCACAGGAAGCCCACGAGCATGATCACGCTGGTCAGAGCCGCGTTCTCGGTGCTTGCGAGAGGCATGATGAACACGGTGACGGCGATGAACGGCACGAGGGGCTGGAAGAAGCGGCTCCAGCGGTCGCCGCCGCCGAGCGCCATGATGGTCACGAGCACCAGCACGGTGGCGCAGCCGGCTGCCAGCAGCAGCATCGGCTGCGCGCCCACGCTGGTCTTCATCACAAGGTTCTGCAGCGAGTTCGAGCGAAGCATGCCCAAGGCGATGCCGAGCACCAGCACGGGAGCGCCGAAGCGCGCAACGAACCTGCCGCGGTTGATGGGCAGCGGTTTGAAGATGGGCACCTCGTCGCGCTCATGAAAGGGCTCGGGCGTTTTCTTCAGCAGAATAGCCAGCTCAAGCAGCGGAACGCAGGCGATCGCGATGGCGGATACGGGGAATGGCGCATAGTGCAGCACGGTCGCGAACAGGCCGATGGCGATGGAGATGGCGATGGCGGTGTTCAGCACGATCGAGGCGCTGTCGGTGCGGGCGAACGCCGTGCCCCAGTACACGATGAGGATAGCCGAGCCGATGCCGGTCATGATGCCGGATGCCGTTTCCGCCAAGGGGACTCCGAAGAAGGGAACCGCCAGCAGCAGCAGCGAGCCTACGCACGAAAGCGCGGCGCCGATGCAGAGCAGCTTGCGGGATGTGTACAGCTTCAGGAAACGCTGGTCCGTGGCCGCGATGAGCAGCATGGCGAACACGTAGACGATGGTTGAGATCAAGTAGGGCATGGTGACGCTGCTGCCGTAGAGCCCCTGGAAGCAGGGCATGGGCCCGAACACCGAGGCGGTGCCGAACATGGTGGCGTACACCCACGCCTGATGTAGACCGTAGCCGACCGACAGCAAGCTCAGCTCGCCGAATGCGCTCTCGTCGCCGAAGTCGGCATTGAGCGTGATTCTTGGAACGCGTACCCCCATACGCAAACCCTCCCGGTATTGTGTTGTGCATCCTCTTCGCCGTCTATGATACCGGGCGATGGGGGGATGATGCGCGCGACTGATGGGGTGATTTTGATGTCACCCTGCTAAAGTCAGGCTATTGAGCTGCGGAAATGGAAAAATCATCCCAGGAGGATGATGCTGCGGGAGCGTGTTTGCTTCGCATTGGAGGCGTCTCCGTGCGGCCAAGCGCCATCGGTCTGGCCGAGCGCGTTCGCCGGCCTTGCTCGCCACCGTGCGCGCTGCGTTCTGCCCGTCGGTTCGATTGCGCACGCGTTCGCAGCTGCGTTCCATCGATCTTGCCGTGCGCGGGCCGGCTGGCCGACCGGCCCATATGCGCGTCGGGCGCTAGGCCACCTTGATGACCACGTTGTCGTAACGGCTGAGCTGGGTGTCCTCACCCGTGGTGCCCTGACCGTCGTGCGTGGTCTGCGTGCCCGGCTTCTGGGCCTCGGCGGCGTACACGGTTGCCGTGTACTGCTTGCCGACCAGGTAATCGGCCAGGCTGGTGGCGTCGTAGTTGTGAATGGCCTCGAGGCCGTTCTGGTTCTCGCTGGACATGACGTCCTCGTTCAGCAGGTCCTTGACCGTGCTTCCCTCGGGAACGATGACCAGCTCGCTACGAACAGCGCCGCCCTGGGCGGTTTCGTCCAGCACGCACGTGACCTCGTACACGCCCTTGCTTTTCACCTGGACGCCCTCATCGCTGTGGACGTAGTAGAACGCATAGGCCGGCACGGCGATCATCGCGCACGCGCAGCACGCGACCGCGATGGCAAGAAGCTTCTTGCCCCAAGATACGTTTGCCATTTGAGCCTCCCTTCTCGTAAGAGTCGAGGAATGGAAGCCCCGCTTTCGACAACGTGGTTTGCAGTATACGGGCGCACAGCTGTCCAAGCAACCGATTCGCAAGCCTGTTACCTGGGCAAACACGGAATCAGCCCCCGCGTATGATGCCGTCAGCGTCCGGGGCGGCTCGGGAGCGGCGGCAACTTCGCCATTTTAGGGTTTGCGGGATGATGGCCCGTTCCCCGCGCTTCCTATAATGGGCGGCAGCGAAGAGGAAACGCGCCTGCGACCTGGGTGTTCGCAGGCATTCGGCCGCTGCTTCCAAGAAGGGCGGCCGCCTTGGGCGCTCGGCGCGCAAGGTTCGACACGAAGAACAGGGGGATTCACGATGGCTGAAGACCAGATTGCCGGCTTGTGGGACGAAGAGGAGGAGTTCGACCCGCTGGCCGTTGATGACCTGGACATCGACCAGGAGGACATGGACGACGACAACCCGCTTGACACGGTCGACTATCCCACGATGCGCAACATGCCCGAGGACATGCGGCGCGAGTCGGTGTACAGCCCCGAGCGCCAGGGCGGCGCCGTCGAGGCGGTGCTTTCCCTATTCGACCACAATCCGGCCCGACGCCCGGTGCTGGTGTCCATTCTCGGCTGGTGCGACGGCGGCTGCCTGAACAGCGAGCTGACGGAGAAGGTGGACGCGCTGCAGACGGACAACCGCTCGGTGTACGGCACCACCACGCTGTGCCGCATGCTCGAACGCGCCGGCGCGCTCGAACTGGAGATGCCCGAGACGTCCGAGGAGCGCGAGGATGCCGGCGAGGGCGTGGAGTTCCTGGAGATCAAGGAGCGCGTCGACCCCGTGTGGCGCACCACCGATGCGGGTCGCGAGGTGTTCGGGCAGATGACGGACGGCTCCGCCTTCCGCACCATGGTGTTCGACCGCGATGCGAAGTACCTGGAGGTATACCGTGCCGTGATGGGGTTCGTGAACGAGCGTCCGCGTTCGAAGGACGATATCGAGCAGCTGGTCGACGCGTTCGAGGTGGTGCAGAGCCCGCGCCGTTTCGGCGGGCACTTCATCGACATGCTGGAGAAGACCGACGCGCTGTGCTGGAAGGACCGCTCGTGGCAGTTGACCGATCTGGGCCGCCGCATGCTGCCCGAGGTCGAGGTCGCGTTTTCGAAGAAGGGGGAGTAACCGATGGCTGAGGATATGATCGCGGTGCAGGCCGCCGAGCAGGAAGCGGACCTGGTTGCGTTGATGGACGGCCGCGCCCGTACGTACGGCCTGATGGCGCGCCTGTTTCTGAAGGAAGTCGACAAAGCCGTGCTCACCGAGCTGCAGGGCATGCGCTTCCCGGCCGCCACGGGCAACGCCAAGGTGGACGAGGGCTACCACATGCTGTACGACTACCTGCGCACCAGCTGGGACGACAGCATCAACGAGCTGGCCGTCGACTATGTGCGCACGTTCATCGGCCACGGCGTCAACGGCTTCTCCGCGGCGTATCCGTTCGAGAGCGTGTACACCTCCGAGCGCCGTCTGATGATGCAGGAGGCCCGCGCCGAGGTGCTGCAGACGCTGCGCGAGAACAACCTCAAGCGCGGCAGCTGGACCGAGGGCGAGGACCATATCGCCCTTGAGCTGGAGTTCATGCAGCGCATGGCCATGCGCACCGCCGACGCCCTGCGCGTCGGCGACGAGGACGCGGCCGTCGAGCATCTGCGCACGCAGCGCACGTTCGCGCAGGATCACCTGTTGAACTGGCTGCCCATGATGACCGAGGACATGCGCCGCTTCTCGCGCACCATGTTCTATCAGGGCCTGGCCCAGCTAGTCATGGGGTATGCCGAGGAGGACGCCGCCGTGCTGGACGAGCTGCTGGACAGCGTGGAGCAGGCGGCATAACGTTTGAGGTTTAGGGACCCCGGTGCGCAGGCGCGCGCCGGGGTCTTTGCTGTAATGGTGTACCCTAAGCAGCGCTGTGATTTCGAGACCAAGGGGGTTCGCCATGAGGATTTGCGTGTTCGGCTCATCGAGCCGAGATTTGGATGCGCTGTACATCGATGCCGCTTACGAGCTGGGACGCACGTTGGGCGAGCACGGGCATGGCCTGGTGTTCGGCGGCTACGACGTGGGCCTGATGGGCGCGGTGGCGCACGGCGTGGGCGATGCGGGCGGCAGCGTCATAGGCGTCGTCACCGAGGGCCTGAACAAGAAGGGCCGCCCTGTGTACCCGTGCACCGAGCTGATCTGCGAATCCGACCTGGCCACCCGCAAGACGCGCATGACCTCGCTGGCCGACGCCTTCGTCACCTTGCCCGGCGGCCTGGGCACGTTCGACGAGTTCTTCGACATCGTCTCCCAGGTGAAGGCCGGCGAACTGGACGCGAAGAGCGCCATCCTGAACGTGGGCGGCTATTTCGACCCGCTGGTCGAGATGCTCGACCGCGCGACTGCCACGGGCCTCAACTCCACCGACTGGCGCAGCAACTGCGACGTGTTCGACGCCCCCGAGCCGCTAGCGGCGTGGCTGGAAGCGTAAATAGGTAACGAAACGCTTCCGTTTCCCATAAATACCTGCCTGCATCTAGCACTCGTGGGCAAAGAGTGCTAACTTTCTTTGGTAGCAAATATTGTTATGCACGTGCTCAAGGAAGGGGCTCATAGCATGGCTAAGGAAATCGCATACGACAACGAGACGCGCGAGAAGCTTGCGACCGGTGTGGCGAAGCTGGCCGACGCGGTGCGCGTGACCATCGGCCCGAAGGGCCGTTACGTCGGCATCACCAAGAAGGGCGAGCGTCATCCCAACGTCTCCAACGACGGCGCTACCGTTGCTGCGCACGTGGGCGCATACGACCACGTGGAGAAGATGGGCCTGCAGGTGGTCCGCGAGGCAGCAACCGCCGCGAACAACGAGGCCGGCGACGGCACCTCCACGGCAACGCTGCTCGCCGATGCCATCGTGCGCGAGGGCGTGCGCTACGTTACCGCCGGCAACGACCCGCTGGCCCTGCGCCGCGGCATCCAGAAGGCCGCCGACGTCGCATCCGACGAGCTGCTGAAGGCCGCCACGCAGGTGACCACGCGCGAGCAGATGGCCGAGATCGCCACCGTCTCCTCGGGCGACCCCGAGATCGGCGCGAAGATCGCCGAGGCCCTGGACGAGATCGGCCAGGACGGCGTCATCTCCGTTGAGAAGTCCACCAAGTTCGGCATCGACCTGGAAGTCAAGAAGGGCATGCTGTTCGACCGCGGCTTCATCTCCCCGTACATGGCCGACGACATGGGCTCCATGACCGGCGAGCTTGAGCAGCCCTACATCCTGATCACCGACCAGCGTCTTGCCGACAACTTCAAGGACGTCGTGCCCGTGCTGGAGGAGGTCATGCAGTCCGGCCACCCGCTGCTCATCGTGGCAGACGACGTGCGCGGCGAATCCCTGAACTCCCTGCTCATGAACCGCCAGAAGGGCACGCTCATCAGCGCAGCCGTCATGTGCCCCGGCGCCGAGGAGCGCCGCAAGGCAGAGCTGGAGGACATGGCCATCCTCACCGGCGGCGAGGTCATCTCCCCCGAGCGCGGCCTGTCGCTGGCAGACGCCAAGAAGAGCATGCTCGGCCGCGCCGCAAGCGTGCAGATCACGAAGAGCCGCACGCTCATCATCGGCGGCAAGGGCAAGCAGGAGGCCATCGAGAAGCGCTGCGAGGCCATCCGCAACGAGCTGAAGAACCCGCATTCCGACTACGAGTTGGACGTCATGCGCGAGCGCTTGGCGAAGCTGTCCGGCGGCATCGCCGTCATGAGCGTCGGCGCTGCAACCGAGACCGAGATGAACGAGATCCGCAGCCGCATCCAGGACGCCCTGCGCGCAACGCGCTCGGCTGCAAGCCAGGGTCTGCTGGCCGGCGGCGGCGTTGCCCTGATCCAGGCATCCAAGGCGCTTGACCAGGTGGAAGCCACCAACGAGGAGGAGCGCTTCGGCGTGGACATCCTGCGCAAGGCGCTCGAGGAGCCCATGCGCGCGCTGTGCAGCAACGCTGGCTACAACGGCGACGTGGAGGTTGCCAAGGCGCTTGAGGCGCAGCCCGGTTTCGGCCTGGATTGCGAGACCGGCAAGTATGGCGACATGATCTCCATGGGCGTTGCCGACCCGGCCAAGGTCACCGTTACGGCTCTGCAGGCCGCTGCCTCCGTTGCCTCGCTCATCCTTATCACCAACTGCAGCATCACCGAGGCTGACAAGAAGGACGAGGAAGAGAAGTAGCAGTCGCGCAAGCAGCTACTGCGCTGATTGGGGGAGCGATTCCCCGATGCGAAGCCTTGGCTTCGCCAACCTCTTTCAATAGAGCACGCTAAACGGGAGTCCCACGGGGCTCCCGTTTTTATACGGAACGCGAAATCGTATAAAGAAGCACTCGAAAACGCGCGCTAAATTATACGAATCCCGGAAATCGTATAAAGTAAATGAGATTCCAGCCCCCTTCTTTATACGAATCGCGAAAACGTATAAAGTTCGAATCGGAATAGGCTGGAATGTTATACGGATCGTCAAAACGTATAACTTGAACCGAAGGGGGCGCGCGTGGATTACAAGGAGCTTGCGAAGGTCTTCTATATGGACTCTTCGAGCAATCGTGCGGCTAATCTTGCCGCAGAGGAAGCTCGCCGCCGCGATTCGGTCGGGACGTTTCGGCTTGGATATGAAACCAAGGTGGGTGAGTTGTTCCTCGCCGTTCCGAGAGAGTTGTCGACCCTTACCGAGCAAGTGCTGCGTACAGAGCGTAAGGTTACGGCGCTGCTGAACGGGATGAATCAGATTGCCGCGAATGCCGTTTTGCGAGGGCTGGTGTTCGACGAGGTCGTGTTCACGAACGCTATCGAGGGCATTCATAGCACGCGTCGTCAGATCAAGGACGCGTTGGAGTCGGTGTCGAACGATGCTTCTCGGCGTCGTTTCAAGGAGCTTGCCCTTCTGTATATGGATATCGCTTCTGGCAAGGCGGAGGAGCCGACAACGCCGGAAGGAGTTCGAGCGATTTACGACAGAGTGATGGATGGGGAACTTGATGACGCGCATGTTCCTGATGGCCGGCTTTTCCGCAAGGACGGCGTCGATGTTGTCGCGGGAGGGGTGAATGTGATCCATCGGGGTTTGGAGCCCGAGGAGAAGATCGTCGAGGCCGTAAAGTCGATGCTTGCGCTAATCGAAGACGAGGGGCTTCCGTCACTGTATGCGGCGTTGGCCTCGCATTATCTGTTCGAATATGCTCACCCGTTCTATGACGGCAACGGTCGAACGGGAAGATATCTGTGCTCGCTGATGCTGGACAGGTCGCTGTCGAAGCCGACGGTTCTGTCCCTTTCCCGGGTGATTTTGGAGCATCGCGATCAGTATTACAAAGCTTTCCGCAGCGTTGAGAATCCGATGAACAAGGGCGAGTTGACGTTTTTCGTGATGGAGATGATGAGCCTTGTGAGAAAGGCTCAGTTGGACGTCATCGATCGCTTGGATTGCGCTTGGAGGCGGCAAAGCGAGCTTCGCGAATTGATGGATGATGCTATCGAGCGCACGGACCTCAAGAAGAAGCAGGAACAGGGGATCGTATTCATGCTCATGCAGTATGAGACATTCGGGATGTTCGGCGATGCGAGCGTTGAGGAGGTTGCCGACTATTTAAAGGTGGGGACGCAAGCTGCTCGGAAACATTTGCGTGCGCTTGAGGACAAGGGCGTTGCGGTGAAGGTCAACCAGCGTAAGCCCGTGACGTTCGGGCTCACGCAGCAGTTCAAGGAAGAGTTCGGGGTAGAGCCGGTGGTCTGGCGCAATCCTTTCGAGTAGGGGCTCATCGTGTGCAGAAGGTTCACGGTCGTTACGTGGGATGAGGTTGCGGAAGTTGTGCGCGAGCTGCAGGCGGATTCGCCTGTGAACGCGCAGCCCGATTGGCCTGCGCGTCCGATGGCTGGTGAAGCCGCGACGGTGCAGGTTGAGTCGGGCGAAGACGCGTTTCCCGGCGCGGGCGTTGACGTGATCGTCCGCGATCCGGAAAGTCAACTGGTTGTTGAGCGTTTGACCTGGGGATTCCCTGTCGAATGGCAGCAACGTCCCGTGTACAATACGCGCTTGGAAACGGCCATGGGGCCGAATCCAGGTATGTGGGAGCAGCTGATCGCGCAGGGTCGCGGCATCGTGGTGACGGGCGGTTTCTTCGAGGCGCATGCGACCCAAACGGCACGCAGCCCGAAAACGGGGCGGCGAATCAAGCAGCAGTATCGTTTCGAAAGCGGCGAGGGTTCGCCGCTGCTGCTGGCGGCGGTATGCGGTCAAGGCTGCTTCTCGGTGGTGACCACACGTCCGAACCCGGTTGTGGCGAGCGTGCACGACCGCATGCCCCTGACGCTGTCGCTTGCCGAGGCGCGCTGGTGGCTGCAGGCGTCGTGGCCCAGCCTGGTTGCCAACTGGCAAAAGCTAGCGAACCGCGAAGGGTTTACGCTAACGGCCGCCCCGGAGCAACCGGCAGCACCGGCAACGCTGGGGCAAGGGACGTTGTTCTAGTGGTTGTCAGAAACCCGTTGTATCGCTCTCGTTATTTGTCTAGCGTTGGTTTTAGCCGCCACCCATGCGCTATCTCGCCTTCGTTTAACGACCGCTTGGCATTTTTAACGATTGCTACAGATTAAATCGTAGGCGCATAGATAAATTGCTGTTACGGAAGGTAAGCTTATCAACAAGAAACCGAGGGAAGGTGCGCTATGGATTTTGTTGAAATCGGGAGTCTTCTGTCTGGTGGAAAGCATTTCATCATTCCAGATTACCAGCGCGAGTATTCGTGGGAGCGTCTTCAGAATCAAACGCTATGGCAAGATCTTCTCGACTTGATGGAGCAGGGAAAAAAGCATTTTCTTGGGGCGCTTGTTACATCCGAATACGATTCTCAAGATACAGCGCTTGCGGTTCTTAGCCCCGATGTGTATCACGTAGACGAGTCGGACGTGTATCATTTGCTTGATGGTCAACAACGACTAACTTCTGTATCTCTCTTAATCGCTGCACTTGATCGGGAGATTTCGGAAGATTGCAGTTTGGAACCGAACAACAAGCAGGAGCTCAATGTTCAAATTCATGAACTGCTATTTGATGATGGTGCCATGGATAGCGAGGGTCGCGCTGCGCCGAGATTGTTTCTAAAGGAGCAATCTGGTAAGTACTATTACAAAGAGATTCTTAAAATCCATGCTGGGTCAGGTGCTGACGGGCGTTACAAAAGCGTTAAGAACATGGTTGCGGCATTCGAGTTTTATCGGAAGTCGATTCGAGACTGGAATGACAGCACCGATTCAAAAGAGCGCTACCTTAATTACAAGAAGCTATTGATGACGCTTAAAGGGCGCGTGCAGGTTGTTGACATACGCTGCAGCCGCAGCATGAACGAATTCCAAGTGTTTGAGTCCTTGAACGGGAAGGGACTTAACTTAACAGCTGTTGATAGGATAAAGAGCATTTATCTGAGCGCAGCTAGGCGATCAAATGTTGACGGTGCTACAAAGTGGCAGTCTATATACGCAAAAATGGCTTGCAGTGATGCGCAGTTGCTCCATTTCTTTACGGCGTTGTTTTTCTATCGCAGCGGAAAAAGGATTAGCAGAATCGCATTACCGGAGGCATTTAAGAGGATGACGAACGAAGAGTATCCTCATTTCAATGACTTGGATACCTATCTTCAAGATTCGGCTGAAATATATGGGTCGCTACGCAAATGCGAATGGGCCAATAGACAGATGAACGAGGTTCTTTCTGAGTTTGTAGAGCTTGGCCAGGATCAGATATATGTTCCGTTATTTGCTGCAGCATATGTTCATAAGGAATCACCTGATGATTTGCTAGCTGTCGCTAAAGCGCTATTAACTTACGCCGTGCGGTATAGCGTGTGCGGAAGACCAACCAACGCACTCGATTCTGAGTTCTCTAAGATGATTGATCTTGAAAAAGAGAGAGCAACGAGTCGCGAGATAGTGGAATATATTGCATCTAGAACCGAAAAAGACGATAAGTTTGAAATGGACTTCAAATCACTTAGAACAAAGAAAGCGAGCTTTGCGAGATACCTTCTAAGGAAACTAGAGAACCAGTATCGTTTGGACGAGGATGGTAATGGCAGCCCGGCGCCGGAATGGGCGACGCTCGAGCATATCATTCCAAAAGAGATAGATTACGAGAAATGGTATGGACGGGGAAATGAGCCCGACCAGGCGATTTGCGATAGTTATTTGGACGATGTCGTGAATTCGATTGGCAATATGGTTCTAATTAATCGAAACGATAATAGTGCTGCTAGTAATAGCGACTATAGAACTAAACTTGATATATATAGAAACGGTTCAACCAAAGTGAAGGATTACGGAAATCCCGCAGGCACATACAAACTTGTTTCTCTGCTTATAAAAGACTATCCGGATTCCTTCGATCATAGGGACGTTGAGAAAAGAGCAGGGGAGCTGGCAAGAAAAGCGAAATCCGTGTGGCGAATTCAAGGCTAGTTGTCTTGTTTGTCGCGTGATGTGCTAAAAGCTGCCTAATTGCTTTACTGGTTTAGCGCGCCCTACTTGACTACCATCAAGCAGGGCGCGCTATGGGTAGAAGGGTTGCTGCTGGAGTATTACTACTCGTTGCTGTACAAGATGGGATTCCTTGGCCGCCATATTATACGGCGGCCGCATTCTTTGCAGAATGTAGCATCATCGCCGAGCGGGCATCCGCAGTTTGGGCATGGCTGCTGGCCGGGAAAATCGACATCAGCGTACTCGCAGACGACGCCTTTCTTGCTGGTTCCTTTGCCTTTTTCAACTTGAATCTCGAAATTGCGAGGAGGTTCCAGACCGATGATTGCTAGGGGTGCGGGCAGAATATGGCCGAGTGGTTTGAGATATTGAACGAAGTCCTCGAAGGTTCCACAGGCGTTGTCGAATCCGCCCTTTGCTTTTAAGGCGCTTGTTGCTGTGATGATGACGCCGCCAGTGGTTTGAATTGCTTTTTGAACATGGTTAAGCTCACTTGCCAAAGTTGGCTTAATTAGATTCCAGGAGATATCGGAGCGGTGGTTGAATGCCACTTCAACGCTCAGATTTCTCTTTGCAAAGTCAAGCCGCCAGGCGCCTTTTGCTTGCTTAGCATATTCCTCATCTGCGAAAATGTAGCTTTCAGCATTCCAGCCTCGTTTAGTTAGCTCTGCTTTCATCAGGCGATTTATGGCCTGAGATATTGATTTTGCCTCGCGTTTCTCCTCTTCGAATTCCTCGATAATCATTTTGTCCGAGATAGCCTCTATGGAGTCGAGGATTTCGTTCCATTCCCTGTTGTATTCCTCGAGGTTCTCGTAAAGATAGTCAGCGTGACGGTAACCGTGAACTCGATAATCCATCATAGCCTCCGGAAAAAATCTGTAGCTTTCGATTAGGATCTTGATTTTATTTGATCATTTGCGGATCATATGACAGGATTATATATTTACGCACTTAAACGGTTTCAAGAAAGATGGTAGGGCTGACATGATTACGGTGGCCGAGCTTTTTGCTGGCGTTGGCGGATTTCGCCTAGGCCTTGAAGGCTACCAAAGCCTCGAGCATCCTGAATTCAATCTCCCAGCAGCGGGACCTTTTAAAACTATTTGGGCCAATCAATGGGAACCTCCTGGAACCGAGGGCAAGCAGTTCGCTTGGCGTTGCTATGAGCAACGATTCGGTGAAGGAAGCTGCGTCAACCAGGATATTAACAAGGTTCTCGACGACTATGAGGCCGGCAAAATCGACATCCCCGACGTTCAGATGGTCGTGGGCGGCTTTCCATGCCAAGATTACAGCGTGGCAAAACCGTTGTCCGCTGCTCGTGGAATCGAGGGCAAAAAGGGCGTTCTTTGGTGGGATATCTATCGCTTCTTGCATCTGAAAGAGCCGAAGTACGTGCTGCTCGAAAACGTTGATCGCTTGCTCAAAAGTCCTGCGACGCAGCGTGGCCGCGATTTCGCGATTATCCTTTCTTGCATGGCTGACCTAGGGTATTCGGTTGAATGGCATGTTGTGAACAGCGGCGAATACGGGTTTAACCAGCGACGCAAACGCGTTTACATTTTTGCTGAAATGACCAGCGATAACTGGGATTTGTCTGACCGCGCGAAAAACGGCGTGATGGCGCGTGCGTTTCCGGCGGAGGACCCGGAGAAGGTTGCCGAGTTCGAAATCCAGCATGACCCTTACGACATTACCCAGCACTTCGACCTTGCCGGTAAAAAATCCCCGTTCTGCACCGCAGGAGTGATGCAGGATTATAAGGTTCTGACTTTTGACCTGGTGGAGAAGTACGAGGGCAAACTCGGCGCGCTTGGAAACGTGTTGGTCCCGGAAAGCGAAGTCCCTGAGCAGTTCTATATTCCGGACGAGAAGTTTGAGGCTTGGAAGTACTTGAAGGGCGGCAAGCGCGAGGAGCGCGTGGATAAGAAAACGGGCTTCAAGTACGTCTACTCCGAGGGCTCGATGACGTTTCCCGATGCGCTCGATAGGCCCTCGCGCACCATTTTGACTGGCGAAGGCGGTATCGGGGCTTCTCGCTTCAAGCACGTTGTTGAAGTGGATGGCCGATTCCGTCGCCTTGTTCCCGATGAGCTCGATCAGCTGCAGGGTTTTCCGAAGGGCTGGACGAATACGGGCATGAGCGATGGACGCCGAGCTTTTTGCATGGGCAACGCGTTGGTCGTTGGCGTTCCTCACCGAATCGGTGTCGAGATTGCTCGCGAGGTTGGCTTGAAATAACTCTTGGTATGAAATGCGACGGCGGGGATCACCCCGCCGTTTCTTTGTTGCTGCAAGTTTGATGGCGCCCGGGAAGTCGGAGGCTTTCCCTACGTCAGCTCACGGTTTGCAGATGCCGCAGGGGGAGTAGCCTCGGGCTATGAGTTGGTCGCGGGTGCCGGTGAAGTCTTGCTTGTTTGCGCTTGAGATGTCGCTGGCGGCTGAGCAGTCGGGCTTGTGGAACTTCTTGTTCTTCACGTTCAAGATGTAGTCCTGCTGCTCGGATGCGCCTTGGTTATTGGTGCTATTGCCGTCGGCTCCGTCGTCGCCGCTACTGCCGTTGCTCCCGCTTTCGCTGCTAGTCCCGTTGCCGGTGCCGGCGCTTCCTGCTGCTGCCTTATCCGCCCGTGCGGCTGCTGCGGTGGTGATGGTGGCGCTGCCCTTGCTGGTGACTTGCGGGGTTTCGGACGATTCCCAGCTTTCGCCGGTCACGTAGTCGATGGCCACGCCCGGTTCCACGTTGTACACGAACACGTTGAACTGCACGGCTTCGCCATTGTCCTCAACGGACTTCGCTTCCATCTGAACCCCGCGCGCTACCAGGTCGTTTGCGGCGAACAGCGGGGTGACGCGGTAGAGCACGTGGTTGCCCGTGCTGCGCACGTAGTCGCCCACCAGCTCCTCGTAATACAGCATGCCCACCGCGTTGAAGGTGCGCGTGCCCGTGATGAGGTTCTTCTCGTTGGCGTTTTCTCCGCACAGCTGGTGCGCGATCAGGTGGCTGCGGTTGTACAGCATGCCGTCGTCGACGAAGCTGTATTTGCGCTGCACCCAGCCGCTCGGGTGCACTTGCGAGATGTCGCCGCGCTTCTCGTTGGATATGGTGTCGGGCCCGATGCGCGCGAAGGCGGTGCCGCAGCGGCCTTCGAAATCCAGGTCGCTAAACTGCAGAAACGTCCCGCGCGCCTCGTCCTGTTCCGTGAAGCCGGGCTCGCCGTGGTTGATGTTGATGCATAGCGCGCCGGTGTACGCGGGAATATCGGCGATGGTCGCCTGGGCGGATCGCGCGTCGTCGGAGCCGGTGGAGCCGGAGCCGCCGTACGTGCTGCTGATGGAGCCGCCGTTGCCGGCGGAGCTATCGCCGATGCTGATGGAGCAGCCCGTTGCGGGAAGCGCGAACGAGAACGCCAGCGCCAGGGCGGCTAATGCGGCGGCAATGCGCTGGGGAAGAGAAAGCGTGCGGTTATCTTTCAACGGCGACCTTTCTGTTGTTGCTTAGGCTGCCGATTGTAGCGAATGGATTTGATGTACCTATGGCGCGCAGGCACCTGCAATATAATGTGCGCATGACTAAAACGCAGCTGATACTCAATCGATACAAGCCCCTTGCCAAGGCGGGGGTCGGCGGCTTCGGTACGGTGCAGGTGGCATGGGATACGCGCATCCAGCGCAAGGTGGCCATCAAGTGCATCCCCCTGTCCGAGGCCGAGTTGTTGCGCGCTGCCCTCCCTGGGGCCGATGCGCTTGACATTTCCCCTGATGAGCGCGGCGAAAGCTCGGCTGGTTCTCAAAGCTTCGGCGTAACGGGCGCGCATACGGCGGGTTCCGCGGCATCTTCGGCGACCGCCATCGATCCGGCAGACGTTCCCCCTTGGGAAGATTTGCCCGAGGAAGCGGGTTTTGCGGGGGTCGAGGATGCTGGGGTCCCCGACGGCCCCGATGCACCGGCGGAGCCGACGAGCGCTCCCGCCCGCGAAGTTGGGCCCGGCTTTGCGGGATTCGATCCTGCGGACCCGGCGAGCGCCGATTCGTTTCCTAACCAGCTTCTGCCCGGTCAATCGGTCAGCCTGACGGGCACGGTCGACCCTGCGAGCCGCCCGTTGGTGCGCACGCTCTCGCGCATCCCCGGATTGGACGAGGCCCGTACGGCGGCCATGCTGTCGGACCCCAGCATCGTCGCGGTGTACGACTTCGAGATCCAGGATTCCATGGCGTATCTGATCATGGAGTACGTCGAGGGCATGACGCTTACCGAGCTGCTGCGCGACCACGACGATCGGCTGACGCTCGACGTGGTCGCCGCCGTATTCGACGCGGTGGCGCATGCGCTTGAGGTGGCACATGAGAACGGCGTGCTGCATCTGGATATCAAGCCCGATAACATCCTCATCAACGCATCGGGCCAGGTGAAGGTGACCGATTTCGGTCTGGCGACCTTGGCGGACGCGCAGGGATTCGGCGTGGCTGGCGGCGGCACCATCGGTTACATGCCGCTTGAGCAGATGCGCCAGGAGAATCTTGACGCGCGGTGCGACGAATGGGCGCTCGCGTCGGTGACGTACGAGATGCTGGCGGGTGAGAACCCCTTCTTGGCGCCGAACCTGTTCCAAGCGCAGGAGGCTATCGAAGACGGCGAGCTGGTGCTGCCGTCGCTGTGCTGGGACAACCTCGATCCGGCGGCGGACGACCCCATCTTCTACGCCTTGGATCCCGAGCGCGAGGAACGCTACGAGTCGGTGGCGGATTTCGCGGAGGAGCTTTCGCCGTTTTTGGGCGACCCGGCGAAGGGCCGTGCGGAGCTGGCCGACATCGTGGCCGGTCCGGAGGAGGAAGAGGAGCCCGAGCCGCAGCCTCGCGAGCCCGGCATCCCGTTGCGCGATCGCATCACGCCCGAGCTGCTGTTCTTCAGTTCGCACGCGTGCGGCGCGGCGGGATCGGCGCTGCTGGCGTTTGTTGCGCTGCAGAACATCTCGCAGACCGAAGGGTTCGCCAACCCGCTGTTCTGGGGGTTGTTGCTGCTCGTCACGCTTGCCGGCGCGCTCCGCCCCCACCTGGGCGCGCTTTTGGGATTCGTTTCCCTGTCGGCCATGCTGGTGATGTGCGGCGTGCCTACTGCGGGATGCGTGCTGCTGGCGGGCGTCGGCGTGTGGTGGTGGTATCTGGGTCGCGCGGGCGATGCCACCGCGAACGTCGCGCTGGCGACGCCGCTTGCCGGTGCGATCGGGTTGGGGCCGCTCGGCCCTCTGGCGGCGGGTTTTGCGCTGCGCCCGGTTGCGGCGATGGCGACCGCGGCGTTCCAGGTGCTATGCGGGTTCATGCTGGCAGGCTTGGGAAGCGCCTCGTTCATGGGGTGGGATATGCTTGCCACCTGGCATTTCTCGGCGGCGGCGTTTGCAAGCGATGCGGTGATCGACCGGATGGCGGCCATGCTGTTGGAGCCGGGCACATGGATCATGGCGGCGAGCTGGGTGCTTGCGGCGGGTGCATGCGCCCTGCTGCGTTGGCGCCCCACGCGGCTGTTCGCGTCCTTCGGCGTGCTGGCGGGTGCGGCCGTGCTGGTGGCCGGGTTCGTTTTGGCGGCGATTTGCGGGGCTCCTCCCGCATCCGCCTTCACCGACCCTGCCGATGTGGCCTCGTTGGTCGTTTCCGCGGGCATTATGCTGTTCGCCGCTTATCTTCTGCCCGACCCCGAGTATTATGACGAGAGCGACGAATAGCTTCTGCCCCTGACGTTCGGGCGAAGAGGCGTTGCGGGATAACGCAAGAACGGCCGACGGCGCGGTGCCGCGGCCTTACAGGGATAGGAAGGAAACCCATGATCGAGCTTAACGACGATAAGACGTTGTTCTTCTTCGACCGCGATCTTGAGCCGGTGCTGACCGTGAAGTCCGGCGAGACGGTGCGCATCCGCACGAAGGACTGCTTCAGCAATCAGCTGACCGGTCCTCAGGACACCATGGATGACCTGGATTGGGACGCCGTCAACCCGGCGACCGGCCCGGTGTTCGTCGAGGGCGCGAAGGCGGGCGGCGCGCTGAAGGTGCGCATCGAGAACATCGAGTTCGACGAGCAGACCTGCTCCGCAACCGGCCAGGACGAAGGCGTGTGCGGCAACCGCTTCACCGAGTGGGCCACGCATTACTGCAAGATCCAGGGCAACACGCTTGCTTGGGATGAGCGCCTGAACATCCCGCTGCGCCCCATGATCGGCGTCATCGGCGTGGCTCCCGAGGGCGAGCCGGTGAACTGCGGCACGCCGGGCAGCCACGGCGGCAACATGGACAACACGGCGATCACCACCGGCGCCACGCTGTACTTCCCCGTGGCGGTCGACGGCGCGCTGTTCGGCTGCGGCGACATGCACGCGGCCATGGGCGACGGCGAGGTCAGCGTTTCCGGCGCCGAGGTTGCGGGCTACGCTACCGTCACGCTGACGGCCATGCCCGAGCTGAAGCTGGTGAACCCGCTGATCGAGAACGATACGCATTTCGGCATCATCGTGTCCGCGGAATCGCTGGATGCGGCCGCTGAGCTGGCCGTTCAGCAGATGGTCGACCTGCTGGCTTCTCGCACGAACGAGTCCGAGGCCGATCTGGTCATGCTGCTGTCGCTGGTCGCCGACGTGCAGGTGTGCCAGATGGTGGACCCGCAGAAGACGGTGCGTTTCATGGTGCCGAAGTACGTGCTGGACGCCATCGGCTTCGCACTGTAGCTTTGAACTGGGAGACGAAGAGCCCGCAAGCGTTGTGCTTGCGGGCTCTTTTGCGTTAGGGCAAAAAGAAACCGCCCCGCGTATTGGCGTTGCGGGGCGGTTCGGCGGCAGGTGTGAGTGAGTGGCCGCCGCGTGGTTATTCGGAATCTTCCTCGTCGTCATCGTCGAAGAAGGACCAGTCGTCCTTGCCCTTCGGGCGGTCGACGAACGTTTTGCGGGTGCGACGCTCCATGATGATGCATGCGATAAGGCTGATGACAAGACCCGCACCGATCATAATGCCCATGCCGGCATATGTCTCGAAAAGAAAGTGGTACAGGCCGATCCAATCCATGCTGTTCCTAACGGTTCGTTCGCAAGCGCTCGAGGGCGCGTATTACAAAGCCAAAGTATACTACACCGTTTCCGCTCCGGTCGCGCTAAGAACGAAGAACAACCAACGATTAGCAACAAACCGCAACAGTCCCCGGTGTCAGGGTTTGCGAAGGCGGCACCAGCAGGTGTGTTGGGGATTGCCGAACGCTAGCGGCGAGGGGCGGCTGGTGGTGAGCGTGTTGATGCATCCGCCGACATCGACGGGCTCGGCGGCATCGGCGCTGGCGGTGCGGACGCTGGCGGCTCCGGGCGTGTCTTGCGTGCCGTGGCTTTCCGCTTGCCACCAGGCGCCTTGCGGCATGACGATGGTGCCGGCGATCACGTCATCGGTGACGTGCGCGGGAAGATGCAGCGTGCCGAAACGGTTCGACGCCTCTACCAGGTCGCCGGTCGCGATGCCTCGCGTGTTGGCGTCCGCGGGGTTGATCGAGATGATCTGCGGCACACGTCGCGAAACCGCGGGCACGTTGCCCCATGACGAATGGATGCGTGCGACGCTATGGAAGCCGAACACGCGAAGCGGCTGGTCGCAGGCGGGTTCGGCGATTGCTTCGCTTCTGCGACTGCTTGTGGGAAGGTCGGTGCCTGATTTGCTCCCCTGGCCGTCTGCGCACAGCCCGGCGTCCGGTTCCTGCGCCCCGTTGTCCGCAGCCTGCTCGACGGCGAACTCTGCCGGGCCCCATTCGGGAACGTAGGTGGGGATGGGCGTGATGGCGCCCTCGTCGGGTGCGCCGCGCAGCGCCTCGGCCGCGGCGGCGAGCTGTTCGCTGAACAGCTCGATCTTGCCCGATGGCGTGTCGAGTGGATGCGCATCGGGGTCGCTTCGCCAATCGGCAAGCGCCACGAACGGCTTGTTGTGGTCGGTCCGCCAGGCGAGCCCTTCCTCGATCAGCCGGTCGAACGCCGGCAGTCCGGCGCTGCGCTCGCGGTCGCTCTCGTACAGGTGGCGAATCCATTCGCCTTCCGTGCGTCCTTCGGTGAACGCATCTGCGATTCCCCAACGTTTCGCCAGGTCGCAGCACATTTCCCAGGCACCGCGACGCTCGAAGCGCGCGCCCAGCTCCCCGGTGCTGACGGCGATGCGCCGGCCCCAGGCGTCGGCGTCCATCGCGCTTTCCTGTTCCATGCGGAACAGGTCGGGCAGCACGATGTCGGCGTAGCGAGCGGAATCGGTGAACTCCACGTCCACGTTCAGGATGAACTCGCACTTCGACGGGTCGCCCAGCACGCGGTGCGCGCGGTTGACGTCGCCGTGCTGGTTGGTCAGGCAATTGCCGCCGTGGCAGATGATCGCCTTGATGCTGCAGGGGAGGTGCGCGGCGCGGTCTTGATGTTGTACGGAATCTGTTGCACGTTCATTGCAGGGATTCTGCTTCGACTTCGCTTCCCCTGTGGTACTCGCTTTCTCAGTATCGCTGCAACCTGCTTCGGACAGCCCGCGAACGCCCTCGCGTGCGCCCAGCGCTTCGCCCTTCTCGATGGCATCGAGGAACCGATACGCCGGGATGCGGAAGGGAACAGGGTTCTCGCCTGCGGAAACTCGCGTGAGGAAGCCGCCGCCCCAGGCGACGTTCATGCCGTTGTTCGTACCGGGCAGACCTACCTGTCCGAGCGCTGCAACCAGCATCATGATCATGCCGCTGGTCATCTCGCCGTTGCTGCGACGCTGCGGACCCCAGCCTTGCATGATGAACGCGGGCCGTGCGGTGGCAAGCTGCGCGGCCAGTTCGCGGATGTCGTCTACGGGGATGCCGGTGATCGCCGCGGCCCACGCGGGCGTTTTCGCCACGTGGTCGTAGCCGGTGCCGCGCAGGTAATCCATTACGGAAAGTCCTAGGTTGCGCCAGCGTTCGGGCAGCGTCTCGTCGGTGAATCCGATGCAGCGCTCGCGCAAGAAGTCCCAATCCAGCGCGTTGTGCGTGAACGCCAGCTCGTGCAGGAGCGATGCCGCCAGTGCACCGTCAGTCCCGGGGTTGATGGGCAACCAGGAAACAGTTTCCCCACTCGACGTGGCGTCGCTCAACAGCGTGCCGCCGCAAGCGGGTGCCGCCGACCGTCCCTCGTGCTTGCGGCCGCCCGGCAGCGAGGCGTCGCAAACCGCCGGCGCCTGCCCCTCGCGCTCGCCGTCGCTTGCGGATGCTTTGCGCTTGGGGATGGAACCGTTGCGGCGCGGGTCGACCATCACGATGCGACCGCCGCGTTCGCCCACCTGCTCGACCACGCGGTCCCAAGCGCCGTGCCACGTGGCGCGGCCTGTTCCCGTTTCCGCCGGCGAAGCGCCGAACACCAGCACGAGCCGCGCATCGGCGGCGGCATCGAGTTCGCTGCCGCCGGGGTAGAGCGCACCGGGCCCGTACATGCTGCGGACCATGGCGTTGATCTGCGGATTCGAGTAGTTGTTGTAGTGGTCCAGGAAGCCGCCGAAGCAGTTCATGAGCCGCTCGAACGGGTCGGCGGTGGTGCATGATTGCCCGGTGGTGTAAGCCAGGTAGATGGACTCGTTGCCGTGCTCGCGGCGGATGCGGGCAAGCTGATCGGCTATCTCGTCGAGCGCTTCGTCCCAGGTCACGCGCTCGAACTGCGCGGAGCCGCGTGGCCCGACGCGGCGCATGGGCCACATAAGACGATCGGGGCTGTTCGCCCATGCGCGCATGGACAGCCCGCGGTGGCAGGCGGGGGCGGCCTTGTTCGCAGACACGCGCGCAAGCTCGCCGTCGCGCAGGTGCAGCTCAAGCGGGCAGCGGCCCGGGCAGTCGATGGCGCAAAACGCCGGCGTGCGGGTTTCGGCGGAGAAAACGCCTCGGGTTTGCGGTCGGGTTTGCCCCGACGCCTTCCCCGAAGCGGCTTCCTCAGCCGTCTCGGCAGCTTCGCCTCCAAAGGCGGGATCGACCGGCTTCACCTTGCGGAAAAGCCGGTCGGCTATGTTCGTGATCGTTTCCATGCTCCCATTATCGCTACCGATTCGCGGGCCTTTCCGCATTAAGCGCCTATTGCACGGTTATCGCACAGTCGCAACGATCGGCGTGCGTACGAAGCCCCTTGCGTCCGGTTCGCGCCGCGGACGATTGGGGTGTCCGGTTGAGCTTGGGGGCGCGGTTCTGCAGGCTTGCTGGCACCGCGGTTTCGTCCTTGCCGGTCTGGGGGAGGAAGGTTTTCCGGCTTCCGCGTCCCGGAACACGAGTTTTCCGAATGTTTGACGGTGCTCATTTCCCGAGATCGTAACGAACGCGTTCGATTTTGTAGCAAACGGCTGCATGTCGTCGCCTCGGCGGCATTGGGCGCCCGGAACTGCCTCTGGAAATTCGGAAAACTCGCGTTCTCAGCCATGATCCGGCGAAAAGCTTCCGTCTCATTCGCCGTCGGCCCAGGACTGGCGGCCCGGTCTTTGGTCCCGTGCGTCTCACTTGCCGACCTCCCAGGGCCGGCGACCCGACCTTCGATCCTGCGCCCTCGCAATCCCTGCGCCTTCGCATGCCGCTCCCGTGAAGGCCCCTTATCGCCCGTGCCGCACGCGCGTTCGCTGCGCTATACTGGGAAACTGCTCTACTACAACCGATTCATAGAAGGGGAGCGCGCAATGCTAGATCTTAAGTTCGTTCGCGAAAACCAGGAAGCCGTCGCCCAGGCGATGAAGAACCGTCATGCTTCATGGGACGCGTCGCGCTTCTCCGAACTTGACGAAGCCCGTCGTGCCGCCATCACCGAGGAGGAGGCTCTGCAGGCCGAGCGCAACGCCACGTCCAAGAGCATCGGCCAGATGATGGCCGCCGGCGAGAAGGACAAGGCCGAGGCCGCCAAGGATCGCGTCCGCGAGATCAACGACCAGCTGGCCGCCGTCTCTGCCAAGCGCGAGGCCGCCGATTCCGAGCTGCACGACATCTTGCTGCGCACGCCGAACATGCCGGCCGACACCACCCCCGTGGGCGATGACGAGAACGACAACCCCGAGGTGCGCCGCTGGGGCACCCCGCGCGACTTCGAGGCCGAGGGCATCCAGATGAAGCCTCACTGGGACCTGGGCGCCGACCTGCACATGCTCGAGCCCGAGCGCGCCGTGAAGCTGGCTGCCAGCCGCTTCGTCCTGCTGCGCGGCCAGGCCGCACGCCTGGAGCGCGCCATCATCAACTTCATGGCCGACACGCACACCAGCCGCGGCTACACCGAGTGGTGGTGCCCGGCCATGGCCAACGCCGACACGCTGACCGGCACCGGCCAGCTGCCCAAGTTCGAGGACGACCTGTTCAAAACCCGTGAGGGCCTCTACCTGATCCCCACGGCCGAGGTGCAGCTGACCAACATCCACTCTGGCGAGGTGCTCGAGGCCTCCGACCTGCCGCTTCACTACTGCGCGTTCACCCCGTGCTTCCGCGAGGAGGCCGGCAGCGCCGGTCGCGACACGCGCGGCCTCATCCGCGTGCACCAGTTCGACAAGGTGGAGATGGTCAAGTACGCCAAGCCCGAGGAAAGCTACGACGAGCTGGAGTCCATGGTCAACGACGCCGAGAACATCCTGCAGCTGCTGGGCCTGCCGTATCGCGTGATCAGCCTGTGCACCGGCGACATCGGGTTCTCCGCCGCCAAGACCTACGACCTGGAGGTCTGGCTGCCCAGCTACGGCGCCTACAAGGAGATCAGCTCCTGCTCCAACTGCGTCGACTTCCAGGCGCGCCGCGCGAACATCAAGTACCGCGACCCCGAGAACTTCAAGGGCTCGCGCTACGTCCACACGCTCAACGGCTCCGGCCTGGCGGTGGGCCGCACCATGGCCGCCATCATGGAGAACTACCAGCAGGCCGACGGCACCATCAAGGTCCCCGAGGTGCTGGTCCCCTACATGGGCGGCGTCGAGGTCATCGGCGACCAGGCTTAAGGCCGGCGCGGCATTCTGAAGGAAAACTGCACGTAGATAAGGTATTTTGCACGTGGTAACGAAACGAAAGCCACCGAAGCAGAATAACGAACAGGGCGCGCCGGGCAAACCGGCGCGCCCTTCCGTTAAGGGCAAGGCGGTCGCCCGTCCCGAGGTGCGCCCCGAGGCACGTCCCGAGGCGGCGGCCGGATTCGCCGACGCCGCCGCGAGCGCGGCGAATCAGGCCGGCGCCCAGGTGGCGGCACCGGGCAAGCCCAAGCGGCGCATCGCCATGCCGCAAAGCTCGACGCGCCTGAAGCAGAACCAGGCGGCGAACCAGGCAACCCCGGCTCAGGCTGGGGAAGCAGGCGCTGCGCAATCCGCGGGGTCGTCCGCTGCGCAAGCTGCCGGGTCCGCTGCGGGACCTTCCTCCTCGCAAGCCGCGCCGCAGCCCACCAGGCCTTCGGTCTCGCAACCGTCCAGGCCTTCCGTGGCGAAACGCGGGACCGGCAAGCCGACGAAGGCGCGCAAGCCGCTGGGCGTCCCCTCGGTGCAGCCGGGCGGGGGCGGGAACGCCCCGGCCTCCGCGCCCGGGGAATCCGCCGCGCCTGCCGAGCAAGCCTCCGCGGCGGAAGGCAAAGGCGCCTCGCTGAAGCGCCGTCTGAAGCGCTTCTCGGTCGCGAAGGCAGAGAAAACCGCTTCCGATCAGGCGAAGCGGATGGAGGGGACCGTCTCTGCGGCCGATGCCGAGCACGCGAAGGATGCCGCCCGCGCCGCCATCGCCGGCGAGGCCGCTAAACGCAGGCTCGAACGCCGGCAGCGCATGCTCAAACGTACCGGAGAAGGTGAAGGCGCCGATGTCGCTGCTCAGGGCGTTGCCGAAGGCGATGCCGCGCAAGGGCAGGAAGCCGGCGAAGGGTCGCAGGCGGGTGAAACGGCGCACAAGCTCCCGTTCAACCTGCCCGAACTGCACTTGACCTGGCCTGTCGTCGCCGTGTTGGTGGCGATCGCCGTGGTGGTGGTCACGGTGGGCTCGTTCTCGTGGGGTCGCTGGCTTCGCTATGACGATGCTGCCGACTTCCAAGGCGCGTGGTACGCGAACGGTACAACCTCCCTGGTTACGGTCGATGGCCAGGAGATCCATCTGACCAGCGACGTCGCCTACGGCTACACGCTCGACACCGGGGCGAAGACCATCACGTTCACGTTCGGCGACCTGCAGGGGCAGGGGCGCTACCGCTTCTCGGCCGATCGCAGCGAGCTGGTCATCACCGATGGTGACGGGTTCTCGTTCTGGGGCAACCTGTTCAGCGATATCGGCTGGCAGTTCGGCCAGCTCATCACCGGGTTGCAGGGCAAGGAAGCCCCGCGCGAGGAGGCCGTCGACGGCGTGACGGTGCTCGATCGCACGCCGGGCGAAGGTGCCGTGGCGGCGCCGGCAAGCCCGGTTCCCGCTCAGGATGCCGACGCGTCCTCCGCGGACGACGCGTCGAGCGACGCGGGCAACGGCGACGTCGCTGATGGCGAAACCGCTGACGGCGACGCTGCCGGCGCGGATGCGACGGGCGATTCCGCCGATAGCTCCAGCGGCTCCGGCTCGCAAGGGTTCACCGGCGCGGTCGCCGAAGGCGGTATCGAATCGGCCGGTAGCAACGCGGTGACCCTCGAGCAACTCAAAAGCGGGTCGCTGTAATGACGGGTGACGGCGCCTGCGCGGGCGGGGACGCTTTGACGGACCCCGTTCGCGTCGAGCGCATGGAGGTGCGGCGCGGGCACCTGGTGTGCCGGGTGGCGTTCGGCGCCGCGCCGCGCACAACTTCGCCCCAGCTGATGTCACGCGTACTGGCAGTGGTCCCTACGTTGACGCAGCATGCCTGCGTTAACGAGCGCGGCACCACGTTCGCCGCGGTCATGGACTGCACCCCGCTGCCGCATTTGCTGGAGCACCTGGTGGTTGACCTGCAGGTACGTGCGGAATCAGGGCAGTGGAACACGCTGCCCGGCGTTACGCCGGAAGCTCCGCCGTCCATGGCGGGCGCAACGCGCGAGCGTCCCATCGTGGGCACCAGCGAATGGCTGGACGAGGCGGCAGGCATCGCCCGCATAGACGTGAGCTTCGCCGACGACCTGGTGGCCCTAAGGGCCATGCGGGATTCCGTGGCGTTTCTCAACGAGCTGTTGCGCGGCTAACGCGCAACATACATAGGAAGGAGGCCCGAGATGGGCTTGAAGATAGCGGTGATCGCAGGCGGTGCGTTCGAGGCAGAGCGCTCGCTTGCCGCGGCGAACGACGTGATGGCGGCCCTGAAGGAGGCCGAGCACGAGCCCGAGCTGTTCCAGGCGGACGGCTCCCTCATCGACGACCTGCTGCGTGCGCAGCCCGACGCGGCCATCAGCTGCCTGCGCGGCGGCGACGGCGAATCCGGCGACATCCAGGACGCGCTTTCCGCGATCGGCCTGCCGTGCGTGGGCAGCAGCGCGGCGGTGTGCCGCCTCGCCTACGACAAGGCGGCGCTCGCCGAGGCGCTCCAGGCGTACCATAACCTCACAGAGGACCTGGTCACGGCAACGGTTCCGCAAACGCTGACGTTCTCGCGCCGCGCGTTCGAGCTGTGGGGCATGGAAGCGACGCTTTTCCAGGTGGAAAGCCGCTTCCCCGGCAGCTTCCCGCTGTGTGTGAAGCCCGCGTCCGGCAGCTCCGCTCACGGCGTGTCCCGCGTCGAGGATGCCGAGCAGCTGGCCGAGGCGCTGCGCGAGGCGTTGAAGGATTGCGAGCGGGCGCTCGTGCAGCCGTGGGTCGATGGCGTGCAGCTGAGCGTGCCCGTCATCGGCACGGGTTGGAACGCTTTCGCGCTGCCTCCGGTGGAGATCGTGGCGAAGGAGGGCTGGTACGACGCCGCGGCGCGACAGGCCGCCGACGCCGTCGAGCTGCACGTTCCCGTGCGCAACGAGTCGCTGTCCCCGAGCGAGGCCGACGCCCAGGCCATCCGCGCCGAGATCGAGCGCGCGGTGCTGGAAACCTATCGTGCCTTGGGTATGCGCGACTGCGGCTGCATCGACCTGATCTGGGACGGCGCGCAGGCCATCATCTTGGAAGCCGTGGCGAACCCGTGCTTCTCCGCTGAAGCCCCGTTCGCGCAGGCGGCCAAGGCTGCGGGCCTTACGTTGCCCAATCTTCTCAACGAGCTGGTCGAAAGCGCGCTGGACGCGTAAAACCGCCGATAACGGGGGCCTTTTGGCCCCCCGGTTTTTATCCGGGCCCTTCGCAATCTAACAAGAAGGCAACCTTTTTCTGCAGGTATTGGAAAGTCAGCGAGTCCTTGTTGGCTTGCTCGTATAATGGCAGCACAGATGATCGTCCCGCATATTTAGGAGGCCGTGATGAGCAACAAACTTGGTATCTTTCTCGCAGGTGGAGCCGTTGGTGCCGTGGCGGCTTTGTTGTGCGCTCCCCGTACGGGCCAGGAAGCCCGCACCATGGTGGCCGAAAAGGTGAACGAGGCGTGGGGTCAGGCGCAGAACATCAGCGCCGATGCCGGCGTGAACGCTCAGCAGGTGTACCAGAGCGCCGCAGCCCGCGGCCAGGAGGTCGTCTCCTCCGTGCAGGCCAAGGGCCAGGAAGTGGCCGGTCAGGCCGCTGCCCGCGTGCAGGAGGTGGCCAGCAACCTGAAGCCGTCCTTCACCCAGGACAACGACGAGCTGCGCGATAAGATCGAGGCAGCGCGTCAGCGCATCGCTTCCCAGGTGGCCAAGAACGCCGAGGAAACCGGCCAGGTGGCCGAGGAGGTCGTCGAGGCCGTGGCCGAGGCCGTCGAGCCCGCTGCAGAGGCAGCCGCCGAGGCAGCTGAGCAGGCCGAGGAGCCGAAGGCCGAGTAGCATCCTGTTCCAATCATGATACCGAAGCGGCGTGTCCGGCCCTAGGCAGGTTTCGGCGCGCCGCTTCATGCTGTATAAGGGGATTTCCATGGCAAGCAAACTCATCACCACCCATGAGCTGACCGGCACGCGCGTTCTGGGCGGTAAGAAGGGCACGAAGCGCATCGGCAGGATCCGCCGCTTCGTGTTCCACCCGAAGGAGAAACGCGTCATCGGCTTCGTGGTGAAGCGTCCCGACCTGCTATGGATGTTCCATCGCGCCGACGTGTTCGTCCCCATCGACGGCTACGACCTGGTGGATGGCCGCGTCATCATCCGTCCCGATGCCGCCGCAAGCGGTAAGGCTTACTGCAAGAAAGAAGGCCTGAACTGGGACGACTGCGTGCTGTGGGTGGGCCTTCCCGTTATGAGCGAGGACGGCGAGTCTTACGGCATCGTGGGCAACGTCACGTTCAACCGCCTCACGGGCACGGTGGACTGCTTCGAAACCGATAACGGCGCAACGTCGAACGCCCTGCTGGGCAAGCGCACCATCCCCGCCGACATGGTGCGCGGCTTCAAGCGCGGCATGGGCGCCGCGCTGGCCAATATGGGCGCCGAGGGCGTGGAGGGTGAAGAGGTGCAGCTCGGCGCCATGCTCGTTTCATCCCAGGTGGCGAATCTGAACAGCGAGGGCGGCGTTGCCGAGAAGGCCGGCGCCGCCACCGCCGTTGCCGTCGACAAGGTGCAAACCACCGTCGACAAGGCGAAACCCGTGGTCAGCAAGGCGGCTGCGGCAACCGGCGAGGCGGTCAACAAGGGCGCGTACGCCACGGGCAAGCAGATCAGCAAGTCCAAGCACATGTTCCAGGATTTCAAGGCGGAATACGACAAGGCCGTGGCCCCGTCGGACGGGCAGAAGAAGGCCGCTTCCGCAAGCAAGGCATCTTCTTCGAGCAAGGCCTCAGGCGCCAAGAAGAAGGCCGCCCCGAAAAAGAAGAACATGTTCGCCGCATTCAAAGACGAGTACGACAAGGCACGAAACGGCGACTAAGCCGGAAAGCGAAGTGGGCTAATTGAAGCGCAAGGAAGCAAGGGCTCAATCGAACACTCGCAAAAGGGGCGCCGTCAAGCGCAAGAACAAGGCGGCCCGCAAGAAGAAGCGCGAGCAAAGGCAGCATCAGGGCCTTCGCGAGCGCGCGCATGAGCGCAAGGAAGAGCTGCAACAGAAAGCCAACGAGGAAACGCAGGTGCGCGGTAGGCCTGTACGCCGCGGCGATATCTTCAAGATCGTGGGCCTGGCGGCGTTCGTCGGCATCGTAAGCCTGGTCAGCTGGTTGGTGTGGCCCTACATCCACATGATGTTCGAGCCCGGCGGCATCGACCAGGTCATCGACAGCGTGCGCAACGCCGGCCCCATGGGCTTCCTTATCCTGCTGGCGCTGCAGTTCCTGCAGATCGTGGTGGCGTTCATTCCCGGCGAGGCCACGCAGATGGCCGCCGGCATGCTCTACGGTCCCTGGATAGGCGGCCTGGTCATCTTGCTGGGCAGCATCTTGTCGAGTGCGTTCGTGTTCATGGTGGTGCACCGCTTGGGCGCGCCGTTCGTGAAGGATATGGTGTCCGAGAAGTGGATGGATAAGTTCGATCGTTTCGAGCGGTCCGGCAAGCTGGAGCTCATCGTGTTCGTGCTGTTCCTCATCCCCGGTATGCCGAAGGACATCTTCACGTACCTGGTGCCGTTGACCGATATGCGCATGCGCACGTTCCTACTGCTGTCCAACATCGGCCGCATCCCGGGCATCCTGGTCTCCACGTATGCGGCAAGCGGCCTGGTCGACGGCAACGTGTGGCAGAGCATCGTCATACTTGCGGCGCTCGCCGTGGTCGCGGTGGTGTGCGTGATCTTCCGCGAGCAGCTAATGGGCGTGGTCGAGAAGTTGGCTAAGAAAAGGTAAGGGAAACGCTATGGATCCGATGAACGAACGCAGCGTAGCCGACGAGCTGGCCGCCGCCGAGGCGGAGCTGAAGGCCGCGCAGGAACGCCTCGACGCAGCGCGTTTGCGCGCGGCGTCAGAGCAGCCGCAGCAACCGGTGCAGCCTGCGGAGGCCCCTGCTATCCCGCAAGAGCCGCAACCTCAGCCGCAGCCGTATGCGCAGGCGCAGCAGGTGTCGTATGCTGCGCAGCCGGCGCAGCCCGCATCGTATGGCGCGCAGCCGCAGCCGACTCAGCCGACCGCTGCCTGGCAGCCCGAAGCGCCAGCGCAGGGCCAGCCCTATGCCGCGCAGCCCGGCGCCCAGCAGCCGGCCCAGCCGTACGCCGCGCCGCAGCAAGGGTCGCCGTACGCACAGCCGCAGCCGCAAGCGCAGGCGGCCCAGCAGCCGTATGGCGCGCAGCCGGGCTACGGGTCCGTGCCGCCGCAGAACCCGTACGGCCAGCAGACGCAATACGGGTATCAGCAGCCGTACACCGCCCCCGCGGTCGGCGAAAAGGATCATGTGGCGGCGGGTTTGCTCGCGCTGTTCCTGGGCTGGCTCGGCGTGCACAAGTTCTACCTGGGCTACAACACCTCGGGCTTCATCATGCTGGGTACGTCAATTTTGGGCGGCATCCTCACGCTATCGGTGGCGTCGTGGGCCATTTGGGTCATCGCCATCGTCGAGGGTATCTTCTACCTCTCGAAGTCCCAAACCGAGTTCGAGCAGATGTACGTGATAAACAAGAGAGAGTGGTTTTAGGTCGCTGGGGGAGGGCCTATGCCGGGCACCCTTGCGTCTGCCGTCCTCAGCGGTGGGAAAGTTCCGGCGAGTGGCCGCTTGCCGAGCTGGTCGCGGCTTTTTTCCGTGGATAGGCGCGGCGGGGTTGCCGCTTCGTTAAAATGAACCCAGACATGCGGCGCGTGCTGCGCCGTTTTTCTTGGAACTTGCATCCTATAAGGAGGAACATCATGCCCAAGATCACTCGCGACCAGGTGAAGGTACCTGCCGACGTCCTGGCAGACGTCCGCGAGACGTACGTCGACAACTATATGAAGGCAACCCGTGGCACGGGCCGTCTCATGCTGTTCGCGTGCGACCAGAAGGTTGAGCACCTGAACAAGGACTTCTACGGCGAGGGCATCGACATCGCCGATGCCGAGCCGGAGCACCTCTTCAAGATCGGCGATCAGGGCGTGTGCGGCGTTTTGGCTGGCCAGCGTGGTCTTATCGCGCAGTATGCCGCCGATTACCCCAACATCAACTACCTGGTGAAGATGAACTCCAAGACCAACCTGGTCAAGACCGCCCAGGAAGATCCGTACAGCCCGCAGCTGTACGACCTGGAGGCCGTGCTCGCCATGCGCGACAACGGCGTGAACATCGTGGGCCTGGGCTACACCATCTACCTGGGCAGCGAGTACGAGTCCACCATGCTGGCCGAGGCTGGCGAGCTCATCGCCGCCGCCCATGCCAACGGTCTGCTGGTCGTGCTGTGGATCTACCCGCGTGGCAAGGCCGTCACCGCTGAGAAGGATCCGGACCTGATCGCGGGCGCCGCCGGCGTCGCGCTGTGCCTGGGCGCCGACTTCGTGAAGGTCAACCCGCCCAAGCCCGAGGGCGACGACAAGCGCACGGCCGCCGAGGCCCTGAAGGTCGCCTCCATGGCCGCAGGCCGCACGGGCCTGGTTTGCGCCGGCGGTTCCACCGTCGACGCCGAGACGTTCCTGACCCAGCTGCACGATCAGATTCACGTGGGCGGTGCCGACGGCAACGCCACCGGCCGCAACATCCACCAGCGCAGCCTGGACGAGGCCGTCCGTCTGACGAAGGCCATCAGCGCCATCACGCTGGCTGACTACACCGTCGCCGACGCCCTGAAGGTGTTCAACGGCGAGGCCGACTTCGCCTGGGAGGACTAGCATCCCCGCCTAATCGAAGGCAAAATCGAAACGTTGCCGCAAAAGCGTCCCCGCCGAATCGGCATGGCTTGCGGGTAGGCGGGCCGTCAGCTCCCGACAACGGATAACCAAGCGCCCGGAAGGTTCGCCTTCCGGGCGCTTTTGCGTTCGCTCGGTTTTGTTCATATGCCCAAAACCTTATGATTCCCAATGTTCGCCATGAATGCTTTTCATCATTCTTTTGGAAAATGTGTACATTTTTCGCCGCTAAAATCCTACTAAAGCACTACAATGGCAACGCACGCAAGACGCGGAGCTAGGCAAGATGCTGAAGGAGTTTGCGGGTTTTTGAGCGATCGAACGGCTATTCAGGCAAGTGTCAAAGGCACCGGCCATCCAGTCGAACAGACGGATGCTTCGGGAAAATCCAGGCGCAAGGCGGAGGAACAGGCCGCCGTGCGCGTTGGGGAGCCAGCCCTTCGGTCCGAGGAGCAACCCTCCCGGGCAAAGGACGAAAAACACTTGGTGCTGAAGCGTATTCTCGCTGCACACGAGCAATGGTTCGATGTGCGACGGGGATACGAGTACGCCGGCCGCATCTTCCCCGGGTATGCCGAGTTCCATTCCTATGGCGAAAAGTACGTGCTGGTCAAAAGCGCGAAGCTATGGGAAGTCGACACACATGAGTATCTGTTCTTCGTCCTTGGCGATGCCCTGGACGAAACTCAGGTGCGCGATCTTGTGTCGTTCGTGGAACATGATGGGCTCAAAAAGGTGGTTCCCAAGCCGAACCACATGTCATCGGCCATATCCCTGGTGATCATTGCGGATTCCTGCACCCAGGAAGCGGCGAAGGCGGTGCGCAAAACGCGCTTCCGCAAGAACTTCGCCTTGGGCATCCGTGGCTGGGCCGACCTTCGGGTGGCCATCGCCGACCTCTCTGCGAACCGCGTGATAACGAACGCGGCAGGCAAGCAGCTGAAAACCACGTTGGAGGCGAACCTGCTGCCGCGTTCCTAACAACGGAAACGCAAAACAGAAGAGGGTTCCATGAACGCATTGCTTATCCTCCTTGTTGCTGCGGTCATCTTGGTCATCGGCTATATCTTCTATGGCGGATGGCTGGCGAAGCAATGGGGGGTCGATCCCAAGAATCCGACTCCGGCGCACGAACTGGAAGACGGCGTGGACTACGTTCCCGCGCCGCCGTACGTGGTGCTGGGTCATCATTTCTCGTCCATCGCCGGTGCCGGCCCCATCAACGGCCCCATCCAGGCCGCCGTGTTCGGCTGGGTGCCCGTGCTGCTGTGGGTGCTCATCGGCGGCATCTTCTTCGGCGCCATGCACGATTTTGGCAGCTTGTTCGCATCGCTGCGCCATAAGGGCCAGACGCTGGCGGTCGTGGTCGCAGAGAACATCGACAGCACGGCGAAGAAGCTGTTCTGCATCTTCGCATACCTGACGTTGCTGCTGGTGGTGGCCGCATTCGCCTCCATCGTGGCGAACACGTTCGCCGTGGTGCCCGACCTGGACGGCACGAAGGCGGCTACGAACCTGGCCAACCAGCAGACGGCCATGATCTCGGTGATCTTCATCGGCGTCGCCGTCGTCTACGGCATCCTCACGCGCGGCCGCAACATCCCCGGCCCGGTGAACATCGCCTCCGCCATCGTGCTGATCGTCATCATGGTGGCCATCGGCTACAACCTGCCGCTCATGGGCATCTCCCTGTCGCTGGATTACAACACGTGGATGATCATCCTGGGCGTGTACATCCTGATCGCGTCGGTCGCCCCCGTGTGGATCCTGCTGCAGCCCCGCGACTACCTGTCCAGCTACCTGCTGTACGGCATGATCTTGCTGGCCGTCATCGGCATCGTGGGCGCATCCCTCACGGGCTATGCCACGAACCTGCAGATCCCCGCGTTCACCGGCTTCGTCGCCACGAACGCCGCGTTCGACGCCTCCACGGGCCAGGCCCTCGTCGACCAGGCCGGCAAGGCCATCACGAACAAGGCCGCCGCTTCGGGCTTCCTGTTCCCGGCGCTGTTCATCACCATCGCCTGCGGCGCCATTTCCGGCTTCCATAGCCTGGTCGCCTCCGGCACCACGTCCAAGCAGCTGGATAGGGAAGCGGAAGCGCAGCCCATCGGCTACGGCGGCATGCTCATCGAGTGCCTGCTGGCCGTCATCTCGCTGTGCGCCGTCGGCTTCGTGTGGAGCAAGTACGCCGCAGGCGGCTACGCCTCCCCGACCGCCGTCTTCGCCGACGGCCTGTCCCAGATGCTCGCATGCATCCCCGGCCTGGCCAACGTGCAGGGCTTGGCATATGCGCTGCTCATCCTGGCCGTTTCCGCGTTCTGCCTGACCTCGCTCGACACCGCCACCCGCCTGGCCCGTTACATGTTCCAGGAGCTGTGGACTCCCGTCGATGTGAAGCACGAGGACCTGACGGGCGTGCGCAAGGTCATGGCGAACCCCTATGTCGCCACCATCATCACCGTGGTCATCGGCGTGTTCCTGGGCATGACCGGCTACACCATCATCTGGCCGCTGTTCGGCGCCGCCAACCAGCTGCTTGCCGCCCTGGCGCTGCTGGCCGTGTGCGCATGGCTGGGCAACGCGGGCCGCAACAACAAGATGTTCTTCGTGCCCATGGCCTTCATGCTGGCCGCCACGCTCACCTCGCTGGGCATCACGTTCTACCAGAAGACCCTGCTCATCATGAAGGGCGGCGATATCTTCGCCCCCGCCGTGCAGGCGCTGCTGGCCGTGCTGCTGTTTGTGCTGGCCGTGGTGCTGGCCGTCAAGGGCGTGAAAACCATCGTGGCCACCGCCAAGCGCAACGCCGCATAAGCTGCCGCTTCGCTGAAGGGAAGGTCGCGCGAACCTGCGCCTCCTGAGACTGGGAACCCCGTCGCAACCTCGGTTGCGGCGGGGTTTTCGCGTGTTATGGGACGTCTGCGCCGTTCGGGGTGAGAAGGACTGCCTGCGGTGGGGAAGCGGGTGAACGGTTTCGCGGGGTTTTGCAGGCTGGGCATGCAAGCCTTTTCGTGGCGCTACTGGGGCGCGGAGCGTCGCGCGTAGGGGAGGGGCGAGCGTAGGCGCTACTCCCAGAATAGCTTTGTGAGGCCGACGCGGGATTGCGTGCCGGTCTTCTGGTAGAGCGAGGTCAGGTGCCGCTGGAGCACGCGCAGGGAGATGCCCATGTCCGTGGCCACGTGCTTGAGCGGACGCTCGTCGGCGGTGACGGCGGCAAGCACCTCGGTCTCGCGCGGCGTGAGCGAGAAGCGGCTGGCGAAATCCCCCAGGTGCGCTTCCGGGGGGGGGGGTCGATTGCGGCATCGTCAGCGGAAGGCGCGACCTCGGTTGCCGGGCGCTGTGCAGCTTCCGCCGGATGTTTGGCGACTACCGGCTGAGCAGACGTCTCGCCGCCCCTCGGGCGCGGCTGCAAATCCAGCATGCCGGCGGCGAAGAGCAGCGCGTTGATGCCGATGATCAGGGGGACCAGCAGCACGACAACGGCTATAGGGCTCGTCAGGTTGATCACCAGCAGCGCGGGTGCACCGATCGCGATGGCGGTCACGTTGTTGAGCGCCCGCCCCATGCTGCACCACAGGTCGGGGGCGCGCAGGAACTGTGCAATCCAGACGAACACCGCGGTATAGAACGTCATGAACACGCCCGAGCCCAGGAAGTAGACGACCTCTCCGACAACGTACGGCCCGCCTGCCTCCACCCCGAGCATCGCGCCGACTGAGAGCAGCATCATCCAGAACATGACGATGCCCAGGTAACGCGCCCTGTGCAGATCGAACAGCACGCCTCCGGCGAAACCGCCGACAGCCATAAGAATGCGCGACGTGATGTCGGTATATTGGCTGGTCCAGGGTGAGCCAATGTCCATAAAGGTGTAGAGCGTGTTGAACAGCACGGAGAACAACAGCACCAGCGCGAAGATCACGATGACGGCGGTACGAGGGGTCATGTGGTCGAGGCGCCATCCGGCGAATTTGCTGCTTTCGAGGTGGCCGCCTTTGCGCTGTTCCTGTTGCGTGGAAAAGGCTGCGAGCGCGGATCGGGGCGGCCATATGCGCGCGTTGATCACGCCGAGGGCGATGATGCTCGCGGAAAGCACGACAGCTTCGACTAGGTGATTCGAAGTGAGCTCGAGCAGGGGGATTTGCGCGAGCACGCCGAGCGCGTGGCTGCCGCCGATCAACGTCGCGAACCGCGCGATGCTGCGCGACCTCACGCACGTTGCCCAGTACACGGTGGCGCCGGCAAGCCCGATAAGGAAGAATCCGACCGCACCTGTGCATGCGATTACCAGCGGCGACGACGCGAAAACGACGCCGACAAGGGATGCGACCCCAAGGACGGTGACGACTCCCATGAACACAGGTCGGCCCTTTTCGCGGACAAGGCGGTTTTTAAGAGGGAAGGCCAGCAGGCCCAGGGTGCTGGCACCTTGGATGGGGAATTGCGAGAGGAAGGGACCATGTCCTCCGGGTTGAGCTAGGTTTGCCTGGAAGAACAGCGTCGACTCAAGGAACACGAAGAAGAACAACGCAAGTGCGCAAAACAGCAGTCTATTTTCGCGTTTCGCGTTGCCCATCGCACCCCTCCTTCCAGGCGTGTCCGTGCCCCCTAAACCTATTGTATCCCGTGTTGCGTTACCTTCGTTTTTCAATTTCTCCCAAATGGCTAACTTTGGCCGCGAGTTCTTGGGAAGCGTCCGCGGCTTGGCCGCATTGTCCACGGGGGTCGTTTATACGACCCCCTGACGCCCATTCATCCACCTGCGAAAACGGAATATCGGGGTCGTACGTTCGCATATACGGCGTGGTTCCCTGTACCCCCATTAGGAATGATGTTATTAGGAGGTGCAGCGGCTTGATGCCGGCTGCGCCGCTGGTGCGATGCGCGGTTACGGGCTGCGTGCGCGCTTGGCGATCGGCGGGTGATGCCGACGCCGGCGGGCGCGATGGCATGGGAGGACCGTGCGGGAAGGAGCGGGCCCATGAAGACGTCAGGGTACCGGAAAAGCCCGAGCGCGCGCATATGCAAGCGCAAGGGGATATGGAAGGCCGCGATGCGGTGGAAGGAGGCGAGGACATGAAATCGACGAAGCGTTTCAAGGCAGCGTTAGCCGCCGTGTTGGTGCTTGCGTTGTCGCCGCTGTTCGGCGGCGCGGCGTTCGCGGAAGATTCGTCGGCGACAACGTACAGCGGCAACAAGACCGCCGTCACGGACCCCTCGACCATTTGGGATTGGTCGGGGCTTATCAAGAGCGACACGTCGAGCGTCGGACGCATCTGGACCGACAAGACCGTGTCGGACGATGCGCTCAGCGAGAACGGCGTTACCGTGGACAAGGCGGACGGTGCGGACTTCCTGACCGCGCTCACGGCGTTGTCGTCCACCTCGAACCTGTCCGATACGGCGACCACGCCGCTTGACATCGTGCTGGTGCTCGACGCCTCCGGGTCGATGAGCGACGCCATGGGCAGCGGTGACACGACGAAGCGCATCGACGCGCTCAAGAGCGCGGCGAACTCGTTCATCGACGAAATCGCCAAGCAGAACGCGACGGTCAAGGATGCTGCCAAGCAGCATCAGGTCGCTATCGTGAAGTTCGCTGGAAACAAGACCGACAAGGTCGGCAACGACACGTATCGCGATGGCCAGTATTGGTACAACTACAGTCAGGTGATGAAGACGCTGGCTCCGTGCACCAGTGACACGAAAGATGCTTTCTCGTCCCAGGTGAACGCCATCAAGCCCGCCGGCGCAACGAATGCTGCCGCAGGCTTGGAGCTTGCGAAGGGCCAGACTTCTGGTCGTTCCGATGCCAAGAAGATCGTCATCTTCTTCACCGATGGCACGCCGACGGACTATAACGAGTTTTCTCCGGAGGTCGCCTCGAGTGCCGTTGGATACGCTAAGGATATGAAGGATGCGGGTGCTACGGTGTACTCCATCGGCATCTTCAAGGATGCCGATCCGGCCAAGTATCCCAACGAGCAGGGCGTTTCCAACGAGAACAAGTTCATGCACGCCGTGTCGAGCAACTACCCGTCTGCCACATATACGAAGGCTTGGGATGGGTATAAGTGGAACTTCGGCGACCGTGCGAAGGGCTCCGATGGCAAAGACGCCACGTTCTACAAGAGCGCGACCAATGCCGATGAGCTGAAGCACGTGTTCGACGACATCTCCAAGGAGATCTCGAAGGGCGCCGGCTATCCCACGAAGACGAGCGAAGGCTATGAGAGCAGGACTGGCTACATCACCTTCGACGATCAGCTGGGCGATTACATGCAGGTCACCGACCTGTCCAAGCTCGTGTACAACGGAACGGTGTACGGCTGCAAGTCCAAGACCACGGTTGGAAACGTCGACACGTACCATTTCAGCGGCGCCGTGCATTCCGGTTTGGCCGCTGCCGACCTGAAAGACGTCGTGATCACCGTTACGCGTTCGGACAAGGCTGCGGTGGGCGACAAGGTGCAGGTGAAGGTGCCCGCATCCCTGATCCCGCTGCGCAATTTCGCCATCGATTTGGCGAAGGGCACCATGAGCGTCTCGGACACCACGCCGATCTCGGTGCTGTACTCCTCCGGCGTGAAGCCGGCGGCGCTCGATCTGCTGGAGAACCCCGATGACGCCATGAAGGCGTATATGGAGAAGAACACCGACGCCGCAACGGGCAAGGTGAACTTCTATGCCAACAAGTGGACCGGCAACGAAACGGGCGATGCGGTCGCCACGTTCCAACCGGCAACGGGCAATAGCTACTATTACTTCACGCAGGACACGCCTATCTACACTGATGAGGCATGCACCACGCCCGCGAAGTCGGTGAAGAGCGGCTCTACCTACTACTACAAGCACGACTACTATGCCATGGAGAACGGCAAGCCCGTCGCGAAGACCGAGCATGTGTCCTTCCCCGGCGATGCCGCTGAGCAAGCTGAGGGCGTTATCGCCAAGGACTCCACGGGCGCCTGCTACTTCAAGTCCGGCGCGCCGCGCTTGACCTATATCAACGAGCTGCACAAGGTCAAGGAAGAGAATCGCACGGCCACGGCTGCGGACGTGCTGAACCCGAAGTGGAGCGGCACCGAGCAGTCTGCCGCGCAAACGCAGATCAACGCCTATCTGGGCAATAACGGCAAGCTGAGCATGGATGTGCCCGGCACGCTGACGGTGACGAAGCAGCTGAAGCTGCCCGCTGGGTACGACGCGGCTGATTTCGCGAACGATTCCTTCGAGTTCACCATCGCCATGCAGGATGCCGTCGGCAAGAGCTTTAACGCCGTGGTGAAGAACGCGAACGGCCAGCAGCAAGGCGATAGGTTCGTGCTGGCGTTCGGTCAGGACGGCCAGGCGAAGCATTCCCTGAAGCCGGGCGAGACCCTGTACGTGTACGGGCTTTCCGATGGCTGGGACTATAAGGTAAGCGAGACGCCGCGCGATGGTTTCACGGCAGAGGCCGACGGTGCTGAGGGCAAGATCACTGCTGGCGAGACGAGCGCGGTAACGTATACGAACACGTACGCCGCATCCGGCACGCTGGTTGGCGAGACGTACCTTCAGGGCAAGAAGGTGCTGACCGGTCGCGAGTGGCTCGAAACCGACAAGTTCACGTTCGTTCTGAAGGATGCCGATACGTCCGTTGAGGCGCCGATGCCGCCGGCCGGCACTCTCGGCGAGACGCGTGTTGAGGTAACGCAGCCGTTAGGCACTCCGGCCGGTACAGAAGTGCCTTTCAACTTCCAGGACATCAGCTACACGAAGCCGGGTACGTATACGTATGAGATTTGGGAGTCTGAGGAGCTCAGCATCCTGAACCCCGGCGTGAGCGCATCTCAGGCGTTGTACCAGGTCGTCGTGACGGTAAGCGACAAGGACCACAACGGCACGCTGACGGTGGAGTCCAAGATGACGAAGCTGTTTGACGATGATGGCGTGAAATGCGAGGAGTTCATCGAGAGCAATACGGCGAAGTTCGAGAACGAGTACAAGACCTCCGAGGTGAAGTGGACTCCCAGCGGCACGAAGGCGTATACGGATACGACGGGTGAGAACCCCCTTAAGCCGGACATGTTCCATGTGATCGTTTGCACGAACAACGCTAAGGCGCCGTTGCCCGAGGGCGAAGGAGTGACGCGTGTCGATCGCGGCGAATGGCGCGGCGTTCTGACCACGGTCGAGGCGGGCGGCAGCATCGCGTGGCCGTCGGCGAAGTACGAGCATAAAGATCTTAACCCTGAAACGCTCGATGCCACCTTCGAGTACAAGATCGTCGAGGTGGTCAAGGTCGAAGGTACGTGGCGTGCCGTGAAGGACGTCCTTGCGGACAAGACCTTCGACCCGGCTGGCATGGTGTACGACCAGACGGTGTGGACCGCGAAGGTGACCATCGCGGACAAGGGCGGTGTGCTTGAATTGAGCGCCAAGTACTACAAGAACGATAGCGAAGAGCCGATTGCTGGCAGCATGTTCAGCTTCGAAAACTCGTACAAACCCGACCCCGCCAAGCTCGAGGGCGATACGGCGATTCATGGCACCAAGGTGCTGACCGGCCGCGATATGGCGGAAGGCGAGACGTTCGGCTTCAAGCTGAGCGCGGCCGATAAGGCTACGCAGGACGCCATCGACGCCGGCGCTATCGTTATCCCGGAGGGTGCTGCCGAAGCTGTGGTGAAGGGCGCGAAGGCGGGTAAGGAGACCACGTTCTCCTTTGGCGAGATGACGTTCAACAAGCCCGGCACGTATTCGTTCGCGGTGCAGGAGAGTCAGTACTGCGGCAAGAATCTTGATGAAGCGGGCGCCGCAACCGGCGGCATCGTGTTCGATCGTCATGTCCACAAGGTCACGGTCAAGGTGACCGATGACCACAGCGGCAAGCTGGTCGCCGAGGTGAGCTACGACAACGGGTCGGCGAACTTCGTGAACGAGTACAAGCAGGAGACGCAGCTCTCCGGCATTACCGTCCAGAAGACGCTGAATGGCCGCGACATGGCAGCCGATGAGTTCTCCTTCAGCATCCATGGCGTGGATAAGGACGGCGCGGTTACCGCTGCCGAGGCCGAAGCCCGCTTGGCGGATTCCGACCGCAGCTTCACCAACGCTGCGCGTGCCGATGGCATCGCGTGCGATATGGCGAAGATGAACGGCGTCACGTTCACGCAGGCTGATATCGGCAAGACGTTCGCGTACGAAGTGCGCGAGGTCGTGCCCGCTCCCGCCGACGCTAAACCCGGCGTCACCTACGACAACAGCGTGCATACGCTCGAGATCACAGTGGGTATGAGCAGCGATGTCGACAAGCATCTGACGCTGACCACCAAGCTGGATGGGACGGTCGTCGATTCCGCGACCAATCCTGTGGCGTTCGTGAACGGCTATCAGGCAACCCCGACCAGCTACGATACCGCTACCGCCGGCCTGAACAAGGTGCTCGAGGGCCGCGATTGGATCGATTCCGACGAGTTCACGTTCGAGCTGAAGGCGCTCGATGGCGGTCCGCTGCCCAAGGATGCCGCGGGCAACGATGTGACCACCGCGACGGTGACCAAGGCGAACGCGGAGAGCTTCGGATTCGGCACGATCGAGTTCACGTCCGACATGGTGAAGGCCGAGCCCGATCATAAGCGCACGTTCACCTACGAGGTTCGCGAGGTCGTGCCCGCCGACGGCCATAAGCTGCCGGGCATCCAGTACGACGACAACGTGGCCACCATCAAGGTGACGGTGTCCGACGATGGCTCCGGCATGCTCAAGGCCTCTGCGGTTGCGGAGAACACCAGGTTCGTGAATCGCTACGCCGCTGAAATCGATTACACGGCGGCGGGCGGCCTGAACGTGGCCAAGACCCTGACCGGCCGCGACATGGCCGAGGGTCAGTTCACGATCAAGGTGACCCCTGGCGACGAGGCGTCGGCGTACGCGCTGGGCCTGCCGCTGGAAGGCGCCGAGATCGCCATGCCCGCAGCGGCTGACGGCGTGCAAGCTGTGAAGTCCGCGCTGGACGAGCAGCACGTGGTGCTGCGTCAGAGCGACGTGGGCAAGACGTACACCTATAAGGTGGTCGAGGTGGTAGGCGAAAAGGTTACCGGCTACACCTACGACACGACGGAGTACACGGTAACGGTGACGGTCGAGGACAACCCGCAGCAGGCCGCGCTGACGGTCAAGACCGTGGTGGCCGGCGGGCCTGGTGGCACCAAGACGTACGTATACGGCGCAGACCCGTCTGCTGCCGGCACGGGCCCCGCAGTGGTTCCCTTCGCCAACGCGTATGCCGCTTCCACCGATACCCCGGGCGGTACGGCCGCTCAGGTGACGGCGACCAAGGAGCTCACGGGACGTCCGCTTTCCGCCGGCGAGTTCACCTTCGCGGTGAAGTACGCAACGGGCGGGGACGACCTGCGGACGGCTAAGAACGCGGCCGATGGTACCGTGACGTTCGATGCCCTTCATTACACCACCGAGATGCTTGAGGGTCTGGTGAAGGACGGCAACGCCTCCAAGACCTCCGACCAGGGCGTCACCTCGTGGACGGTGAGCTACCTGGCCTACGAGAAGACCGACGGCCTGACAGGCCAGGGCATCACGGTGCAGACGCAGCCGATCCCGTTCACGGTGACGGTCGTGGATAACGGCGACGGCTCGCTTACGGCAACGGCGAACCTGGACAAGGGTTTGAAGTTCGAGAACGCGTACTCCACGGGCGATCCGGTGCAGGTGGGCCTGACTGGCATGAAGATGCTGCAGGCGGCACCCGGGCTTAAACCGGCCTCCATCGAGGGCAAGTTCACCTTCAGGGTGACCTCCGACGATGCGGCCGCTCCCATGCCCGAGCGCACCACCGCCAATAACGCGGCGGACGGCAGCGTGGACTTCGGCACCATCAAGTTCACGTTGAACGACCTCAACCGCGCCTTGGGCGTGAACGACCAGACGGCCGCCGCAGACGCCGATAAGGCCGAAGCGGATGCCGCGAAGGCTGCCGACCAGGCTGCGGCACCGGTTGCGGAAGCCGATGCCGATGCTGCGAAGGCCGCCGATGCCGATGCATCGAAGGCTGCCGCGGACGCTGACAAGGCCGCCGCGGGTGCGGATAACGCTTCCGCCCAGGCTGCCGTCGAAGGCGACAAGCCTGCTGCCTCCAACGAGGGCGACAAGCCCACGGCAGGCGACGAGCAGGGTGCGGGTGCCGTAGCGGCTCCCGATACCGCCAGCGGCACGGTTGACGAGGTTGCCCCCGGCAACCAGCCGGCCGACCAGCCGGCGAACCCGGAGCCCGAGTCCGGCAAGCCCCGTTCTCACGTGTTCACCTATAAGGTGACGGAGAGCGGTTCCGCGCCCGGCGTGACCAACGACGCCGCGGCGACCAAGACGGTCAGCTTCAAGGTGACCGACGACGGAGCCGGCAAGCTGACGGTCGAGCGCCAGGGCGCTGCGGCGAACCCGGCGTTCTCCTTCGCCAACACCTACACGGTGGAGTCCAACTCCAGCGTGACCGATCAGGTGGCGGTGACAAAGACGCTGACCGGCCGCGACATGGCCGCCGGCGAGTTCGCGTTCGAGCTGCTCGAGGGCGAAAACGTGGTGGCGACCGGCGCTAATGCCGCCGACGGAAGCGTGGCGCTGAGCGCGGTGAAGTACACGCAGCCCGGCACGCATCGCTACACGTTGCACGAGGTCGGGGGCGGCACCGTCGCCAACGGCGTTACCTACGACGGCGCGACGTTCACCGTGGTCACCACGGTGAAGGACAACGGCAACGGCACGCTCAGCGTGGCCCATGCGCTGGAAGGCGCGCGCGAGGTGACCTTCGCCAACGCCTACCAGGCAGCGCCCACGACGGTGACCATCGGCGCTACCAAGACGCTGGTGGGCAAGAACCTTGAGGACGGGCAGTTCACGTTCGTGCTGACCGCGGCCGACGGCACCGAGCTTAAGGCGAAGAACGCCGCCGACGGCAAGATCGCCTTCCCGGCGCTGACGTTCGACAAGCCCGGCACGTACGAGTTCGCGCTTACCGAGCTCGACGATGCGCAGGCGAACGTGACGTACGACAAGCGCGCGTACAAGGTGACCGTGACGGTCGTCGATGGCGGGCTCGGCCACCTGAACGCAACGGTGGCAGGCGATGCCGACGTGCTCGCGTTCACGAACACGTACGCCGAGCCTCCGGTGCCTGTGCAGCCCACGCAGCCCGGCGGCAAGACCTTCCCGCCGAGCGGGCTGGTCGGCAAGGTGCTGACGCAGACGGGCGACGACAAGCTTGCCCTGGTCCTGCCGCTTGCGGTAGTGGCCCTGGCGGGCGCGGCGTCCATCGCGGCGCTGTGCATCATGCGCCGTCGCGATAAGCGCTAGCGCAGCCGAACCCGGCGAAGGTCGGATACGGGAAAACCTGCCGTCGCACCTGCGTAGGGCGACGGCAGGATACAAGAAGAGGGCCGGATCGATCCGGCCCTCTTCGCGTTTCGCTATGCTGTGCGTTGTTGCCGTCTCGCGGCGCTGGGCCTGGCTTCGCAGCTGCTCGGCCCTGCGGTTGCTCTGCGGCTTCGTTACGCAGCCGCAGAGCAGCTCCGCGCCGCTGCCTCGCTCGCGGCCTCGCCCCGCTGCTACACGGGCTTCACCTCGACGCCGGCCTCGGTCAGCGCGGTGCGGATCTTGCCGGCGAACTCGAGTGCGTGCACGTTGTCGCCGTGGATGCAGATGGTGTCGGGCTTCACGGTGATGAGCTTGCCCGATGCCGACTCGATGGCGCCCTCCTTCACGGCGCGCACCACGCGGGCGACGGCGAAGTCCTCGTCGGCGATGACGGCGTCGGGAAGCTTGCGCGACACCAGCAGCCCCTCGTCGGTGTAGTTGCGGTCGGCGAAGAACTCCTGCGCGGTGCGGATGCCCTCCGCCTGGCCCGCGCGGATGAGCTCGCTGTTCGCCAGGCCCACCAGCACCAGGTCCAGGTTGGCGTCCTTCACGGCGGCGGCCACGGCACGGGCAAGCTCCGGGTCCACGGCGGCGCGGTTGTACAGCTGGCCGTGCGGCTTCACGTGGTGCATGCGCGCGCCGGTGGCGTGGCAGAAGGCCTGCAGCGCGCCGATCTGGTACAGGATGTAGTCGTAGGCCTCGTCGGGCGACATGGCGATGTCGCGGCGGCCGAAGCCCTGCAGGTCGGGGTAGCCCGGGTGCGCGCCCACGGCCACGCCCGCGTCGGCGGCGAGCTTGACGGTGCGGCGCATGACCGCCGGGTCGCCGGCGTGCATGCCGCACGCCACGTTGACGCTGGAAACCAGCGGGATGACCTGATCGTCAAGCCCGAGCGTGTATCGCCCGAAGCTTTCCCCCAGGTCGGAGTTGAGATCGATGCTCGGCATGTTCAAACACTTCCATTTCCATATACATGAGCGTGCGCGGTTGCGGCATGTCGCAACCGCGCACGGCGTCGGTTCGGGTTGTTCTCCCTCGGACAAGCCTCAGGCGAATCGGGGCGATTGCCCGGCTAGCCCTTCAGGTCCACGTTCTTGGTGTCCGTGATCAGCATGTAGCCGGGGGCGTGCGTGATGGCGAACGGCGGCTTGCTGTTCATGACGATGGACTGCGGGGTGACGCCGCATGCCCAGAACACCGGCACCTCGCCGGGGTTGATGTCCACCGGGTCGCCGAAGTCGGGCTTGGCGATGTCCTTGATGCCGATGACGGAGGGGTCGCCGATATGCACGGGCGCGCCGTGCACCTTCGGGATGGCGCCGGAGATCTGCACCGCCTTCACCACCTGGTCGTAGGGGATGGGGCGCATGCTGACCACCGTGTTGCCGCTCATGGAGCCGGCCGGCTCGCACGTCAGGTTGGTAAGGTACATGGACACGTTGCGGCCCTGCGTGTTGTGGCGCATCTCGATGCCCGCCTCGATCAGCTCGCTCTCGAAGCTGAACGAGCAGCCGATGATGAACGCCACCAGGTCATCGCGCCAGTAGTCCACCACGTCGTCGACCTCGTCAACCATGACGCCGTCCTTGTAGATGCGGTATCCGGGGAAATCGGTGGCAACGTCGCAGTCCTTCGCGCAGATGTGCGTCATGCGCTCGCCCACCTCGGTGACCTCCAGGATGGGGCAGGGCTTGGGGTTGCGCTGCGCGAACAGCAGGAAATCATAGGCCTGCTCGCGCGGCAGGATGATCAGGTTCGCCTGCGCGTAACCCGGGCACAGGCCGCTCGTGGGGGCGGCGAACTTGCCTTCGCGGATCAGATGGCGCGCCTCGGCGGGCGTGGCGTGGAGCATCTGCTCCCATACGTCGGCGTCGACGCCTTCGGGCTTTGCAGGTACCGGCATTTCGATTCCCATAGCGATTCCTTTCGTTGATCCCTACACTTCGCCTGCAAGGAACTGCTCGATGAAGCCCGTGTCGGCCAGGCCGGCGCGGAACGTCTCGTTCTCCATGATGGCGAACTGGAAGTCAAGGTTGGTGTTCACGCCCACGACCACCATCTCCTCGAGCGCGGTGCGCATCTTGGCGATGGCCTCGGTGCGGTTGCGGCCCTGCACGATGATCTTGGCGATCATGGAGTCGTAGTACGGCGAGATCTCGAAGCCGTCGTAGGCCGCGGTGTCCACGCGCACGCCGTTGCCGCCGGGCAGGTGCATCTGCGAGATGGTGCCGGGGCTGGGCATGAAGTTCTTCTCGGGCGTTTCGGCGTTGATGCGGCACTCGATGGCGTGCCCGCGCAGCACGATGTCGTCCTGGGTGAACGACAGCGGCTCGCCGGCGGCCACGCGGATCATCTCGCCCACCAGGTCGGTGTGCGTGACCATCTCGGTGACGCAGTGCTCCACCTGGATGCGCGTGTTCATCTCCATGAAGTAGTAGTTGCGCTCGGCGTCCATGAGGAACTCGATGGTGCCGGCGGACGTGTAGCCCACCGCGCGTGCGGCCTTCACGGCGTCGTCCATCATGCGGCGACGCAGGGCCTCGTCGGCGTCCAGCAGCGGGCTGGGGCTTTCCTCGATCATCTTCTGATGGTTGCGCTGCACGCTGCAGTCGCGCTCGCCCAGGGCCACCACGTTGCCGTGGTTATCGGCGATGATCTGCACCTCCACGTGGCGCGGGTTCTGCACGGCGCGCTCCAGGTACATGGTGTTGTCGCCGAAGGCGTTGACGCTTTCGCGCTGGGCGATGTTGAACATGTCGGCGAAGTCCTCTTCGCTCTCCGACACGCGCATGCCCTTGCCGCCGCCGCCCGACGACGCCTTGATCATGATGGGCCAGCCGATGGTGCGGGCCTGCTCAAGGGCCACGTCCACGTCATGGATGCCCTTCTTCGTGCCGGGCACCACGGGCACGCCGGCGTCCATCATGGTGCGGCGGGCCTGGCTTTTGTTGCCCATGCGGTCGATGACCTCGGGCGTGGGGCCGATGAACACGATGTCGTTGTCGCGGCACAGCTTGGCGAACGTGGAGTTCTCGGACAGGAAGCCGTAGCCGGGATGGATGGCGTCGGCGCCCGTGCCCTGGGCCGCGGCCAGGATGGCGGTGGTGTTCAGGTACGAATCGCGCGCCGGCGCGGGGCCGATGCACACGGCCTCGTCGGTTAGGTAGGTGTGCAGAGCATGGCGGTCGGCCGTGGAGTACACGGCAACCGTCTTGATGCCCATGGCGCGGCATGCGCGGATGATGCGCACGGCTATCTCGCCGCGGTTGGCTATGAGGATCTTGTTGAACATGGGGCTCGCCTGGCCTTACGCGTTCGCGCTGGTGGAGATGCGGAACAGCGGCTGGTCGTACTCGACCTGCGTGCCGTTGGCGGCCAGCACCTCGGTGATGATGCCCGGCGCGGGGGCGGTGATCTCGTTCATCATCTTCATGGCCTCCACGATGGCCAGCGTCTGGCCGGTCAGCACCTCCTGGCCCACCTTCACGAACGGGTCCTCGTCGGGGCTGGGGCCGGCGTAGAACGTGCCCACCATGGGGCTGCGGACCACGCTGGCGTCGTCCTCGCCGGCCACGGGCGCGCTTGCGGCGCCGGCCACCACGCCGGTGGCGTCCTCGCGGGCGTTGAGCAGCTGGCCGACGCGCTCGGCCATGAGGGGCAGGGTGGAGGCGGACAGCGCGCCGGCGGCGGGCTTGCGCTCCAGCTCGATCTCAACCTGGCTGTCCTTGAAGCGCAGGGCCGTCAGGTTGCCCTCGTCCATGATGTCGAGGAGGTCGAGGATGTTCTCGCGGCGCTGCTTCATGGCGTCGGCGGTGCCGTTGGTTTCGTTCGTGGTCATGGGGTGCTCCTATCGGTTCGACTCGCTTGCGGGCTGCTCTGCGGGCTGCAAGCGTTGTTGCTCGGTTTTGCTCAGTTCGATCCACAGCTTCTGGCTGCCGGACGCGTGCGCGCGGGCCTGCGCTTCCAGGATGGGCGTGAGCCTTCGCGCCGTCCTTCGCGGCGATATGCCGCCGTAGCAGGGGCGCTTGACCATCTTGGCAAGCGCATCCATGCGGCGTGCCTCCTGGCGGTACAGGTCCTGCGCCTGCTGGATGGTGACGGGGGCGAAGCGGATGACGCGGCCCGGCGTGCACTGCACCAGCTTGGGCAGGTCGACGCTGCAGACGGTGCCGATCTTGGCGTAGCCGCCGGTGGTCTGGCGGTCGGAGAGCATGATGATGGGGCGGCCGTCGGCGGGGATCTGCACGGCGCCCAGCGCGATGCCGTCCGAGATGATGTCGCTGCCGTTCACCGTTTCGATCTCCGGGCCGTCCAGGCGGAATCCCATGCGGTCGCAGCGGCTGGTGGTGGTGTAGGCCTGGCCGTAGAAGGTGTCCACGCCTTCTTGCGTGAACATGTCCTCCTGCGGGCCGGGCACCACGCGCAGCGTGATCTCGGGGTCGTCGAAGCCGTAGAACTCGTCGTCGCGGTCGACGGTGTGCGAGCCCAGGTTGGGGATGAAGTCGATGTTGCGCGTGCAGAACGGCAGGTAGTCGCCGGTGATGAGCGCGCGGCCCTTCCATCCGCCGATGCCGCACTTCAGGTTGGTGGAGCGGCTGCCCATGACCTCGGGCGCGTTGATGGAGCCGCCTGCGATGGCCAGGTAGCCGTACATGCCCGTCTTCGGGGCGCCGAATGCCAGCACGCTGCCGCGATGCACGGCCAGCGCGGTGTACATGGGCGCGGGCTGGCCGTCGAGCGTGGGGCGGAAATCGCCGCCGGTGATGGCGACGTAGGTGCTGGTGGTGAAGCGAAGCGTGGGCCCGGCCAGGCAGAACTCCAGGACGGGGGCGTCGGGGTCGTTGTCGACCAGCAGGTTGGCCGTGTGCAGCGCGCGGGTGTCCATGACGCCCGACGGGCTGAAGCCGCTGCCCAGATAGCCGGTGCGGCCCCGGTCCTGCACGGTGGTCAGGATGCCGGGCTTGATGGCGGTGACTCCCATGCTAGGCCTCCTCTACGATAACGTCGCACTCATAGCCGCCCGCGGCGATCTGCGCCTCGATGGCGTCGTACTGCTTCTGCGTGATGGGCTGGAAGCGAAGGTACTCGCCGGCGCGGTACAGGATGGGCTGCGCGCGCTCGGGGTCGTACGGGCGCACGGGGCTGCGGCCGATGATCTGCCAGCCTCCGGGGCTTGCCAGCGGGTAGATGCCCGTCTGCGCGCCGCCGATGCCCACGCTGCCTGCGGGGATCTCGGTGCGCGGAACGGAAAGGCGCGGCGTGTGCAGCCGCGGGTCCAGGCCGCCCAGGTAGGCGAAGCCGGGCAGGAAGCCCAGCATGTCGATGAGGTAGTCGTGCGCGCAGTGCAGGTTGATAACGTCCTGTTCGGACATGCCGGCGTGGTGCGCCACCGTGGGCAGGTCGGGCCCGAACTCCCCGCCGTAGCAGACGGGGATGACCACGATGCGCTTCACGCCCGCCTTGGCGGCGGCAAGGTTGCGCAGCTTGCCCTGCACGCGCTGACACAGCTCGTCGTAGCCGATGACGCACGGGTCGTAGGTGACCATGAGCGAGCAGAACGTGGGCACCAGCTCGGTGACCCCGGGGATGGGGTCGTCGGTGAGCGTCTGCGCCGCGACGCGGATCATGCCGCTGGTTTGCGGCGATATGGTTTTGGCGAACTCCAAGTTGATAGCGGAGTCGCCAGCGATGGTGATGTTGAATCCAGCCACTGTTCCCCTATGCTGTCGGATTGCGTACCTGCCTATGTTAGATGATGTTCCCCTCCATGCTAAGGCAAATAGCCGCAAATAGGCATTTTGGTAATATACTTGCAACCTATTTATTGGATAACGATGAAGCCGCGGATAGGCGGCAAAAGGCGCGGCTGCGCAGGTGGGTTTCCGGTTCGCGGGGCTGATTGCAAGATAACGGGAGCGAGGGTCTCGGTTGGTTAAGAACGTCATATTCCTGGCGGTGTTCCTGCTCGGCTACACCGTGCAGGCCATCACCGGCTTCGCCGGCAACATCTTCTGCATGCCGGTGGGCACGCTCACGTTGGGGCTGCAAAGCTCGGTGTCCATCTTGAACGCCACGGGCTTTCTTGCCTGCACGGTGCTGGCGGCGCTCAACTTCCGCAGCATCCATTGGCGCGAGCTCGGCAAGATCGTGGGCGTCATGCTGCCGTTCGTGGCGCTGGGCGCCTGGCTTGACTCCGTGGTGCCGCTGCATGCCTTGCTGAAGATATACGGCCTGGTCATCCTTGCCGTCGGCATCAAGAACCTCGTGCAGCGCAAGCAATCGTTCCTGCCGGAGTGGGCGCTGTGGGGCGTGCTGATGGCGGCGGGCCTGATCCAGGGCATGTTCGTTTCCGGCGGCGCGCTGCTGGTCATCTACGCGGTGCAGAAGCTCACGGACAAGGAGCAGTTCCGTGCCACGCTGGCGGCGGTATGGTCCATCCTCAACCTGCTGTACGCCGGCGTGCAGCTGTACCAGGGGCACTTCACCCACGAGGTGTGGATCATGGTGCTGTGCTGCATCCCGCTCATCGTGCTGGCCACGGTGGTGGGCGGCAAGCTTGCCAAGCGCATCAGCCAGGAGCGTTTCCTGAAGCTGACGTACGTGCTGCTGCTGGTCATCGGCACTGTTTTGCTGGTCACGTCGTAACTTCGTATCTCGAAATGAAAAGCGGGGGCCGATGGCCCCCGCTTTTACGTTCTTGCTTGTTTCGCCGTTCGCTTTGCGCGGTTAGTCCTGCTTGACCACCAGCACGTCGCAGCGGACGTTGCGGATGAGGTACGTGGAGACGCTGCCCACGAACACGTACTTGATGTTGCTCAGGCCGCGCTCGCCGCAGATGACCAGGTCGGGCTCGGTGGGCTCGATGAGCTGCTTCTGCAGCGTGTCGGTGATGCGGCCGGCACGGACGATCAGCTGCACGGAGGGGATGTCGGCGTTGTTGCGGGCCTTCTCCAGCAGGTCGGCAAGGTCGGTCTCGATACGGATCTTGCCCTCGTTGCACAGAAGCTCGAAGTCGACGCCCGATGCCTCGTAGGGCACGGAGTCGATGACGTGGCCGAACGTGAGCTCAGCATGCTCTTCCTCCGCCAGGGCGATTGCGCGCTCCATGACCGCTCGCTGGGTGGATGCGCCGTCGAGTGCTGCGAAGATGCGCTTGTAACCGAAAGCCATGATAACCCCTTTCGTTGTGCGCGGCGCTTGGGCGCCTGCGCGGATGTTTTCAGGTCGGCTCGAGCGTGTGCCACGAGATCACGCGCCCGTGTTCTGGGGTTATTGTACCGCAATGTGCGCCCGCCGGCGGTGACGGTTTGCTTTCGGCCCAAGGTGTTGCCCAAGGGTTTCCCGGCGGGGAAGCCGAGTGCGTTCAAGTGGCGGGCGCAGGCGGTCGGCATGCTTGGCGGGCGCCTGGGCGGACGCTCGGTGGGTTCCGACCAGGTGGGCTGCGCGCCGCTTTCGCGGACGGTCCTTGCCGGCGAGCTTGTTCGAAATGCGGTTTTCGTGCTCCGGCTAACTTTGTTGGTTGCCGCGCGGGCGGCAATGCGGTGCGAAAGTGCTAATCTGGACGGCGAACTTATCATCGTGCGTTATGCGCACCGGCACGCAAGGAGCACCTTATGATCGACGAAAGAATGTATGGCCTGGGAAATGCGCCCTCCGCGATCCGCGAGCTGTTCGCCTACGGTTTGAAGCGCAAGGCCGAGATCGGCGAGGACAAGGTGTTCGATTACTCCATCGGCAACCCCAGCGTGCCCGCGCCGCAGAAGGTGGCCGACACCATCGAGGAGCTCATGAAGCTGCCGCCGGTCGAGCTGCACGCGTATTCGCCTGCTGCCGGTATCCCCGCCGTCCGTCAGACCATCGCCGACAGCATCGCCCGCCGCTACGGCATCCCGGCGAAGGCGGGCCGCGTGTACATGACGGTTGGCGCCGCCGCATCCATCGCCATCAGCCTGGGCGCCGTCACCAACGCCGGCGACGAGGTCATCGTCCCCAGCCCGTACTTCCCCGAGTATAAGGTGTGGATCGAGACCATGGGCTGCTCCATCGTCGAGGTGCCCACGCAGGTCCCCAGCTTCCAGCTTGATGTGGAGGCCATGGGCGCCGCTATCAATGAGAAGACCGCGGCCGTCATCATCAACTCGCCGAACAACCCGGTGGGCGCGGTGTACACGCGCGAGAACCTGGAAGCCTTGGCGGCCATGCTGGAGGCGAAGAGCGCCGAGATCGGCCATCCGATCTACCTGATCAGCGACGAACCGTATCGCGAGATCACCTACGGCGTGGAGGTTCCCTACGTTCCCACCATCTATCCCCGCACGCTGGTGTGCTACTCGTACTCCAAGGCGCTCAGCCTGCCGGGCGAGCGTGTCGGCTACGTGTACGTTTCCGACACCATGGACGCCGAAGAGGCTGACCGCGTGTTCTTCGCCGTCGCCGGTGCCGGGCGTGCGCATGGCTACATCTGCGCGCCGGTGCTGTTCCAGCGCGTTGCCGCTGCGTGCGTCGATGAGCCGTCCGATGTCGAGGCGTATGCCACCAACCGCCGCATCCTCACCGAGGCCCTGGATGAGATGGGCTACGAGTACGTGCAGCCTGACGGCGCGTTCTACCTGTGGGTGCGCGCGCTTGAGCCCGATGCCCAGGCGTTCAGCGACCGTGCGAAGCAGCACGAGCTGCTCATCGTGCCCTCCGACAGCTTCGGCGTCCCGGGTTGGGTGCGCATGAGCTACTGCATCGCCCGCGAGACCATCGAGAACAGCCTGCCGGCGCTGAAGGCGCTCAAGGAGTCCTACGACGCCGAGTAGCGTTTACTTGACTTTGCGGTAGAGGCGCGAGCGCGAGCTGGGTGAGAAGCCCGGCTCGCGCTTTTTGCGTTTGGGCGGGGTTTGCGGTTTCGCAAAACGCTGTCGGGGTGGTTTGCGGCGCTGGGGTTGGGCTCGGGGGTTTGCGAGACGTTGTTCGAGCGCTTTTGCGGTGCTGCCTGGGTCCGACCGCTTCGTGGCATAGGGATCGGACCCAGGCATCTGCAGGCCATTTGCGGTGCTGCTCTACGCCCAGGCGCTTGCGAGGGCGTGTGCGATGGCGGGAGCTTCCTCGGCTCGGACGCTGTCGCTTCGCAGGATGAAGCGCGCGGGGGATGCGCCTGCCGCGCTCGCCGTGCTTGCCTGCGGCTGGGTGCCGGTCGGGGTCGCGCTTGGTGAAGCCGCGCCGGCGAAGCTCGACAGCGGGGCGATGCGGATGCCGGCGGCTTCGGCTGCGGCAGCAAGCTCATGTTCGCTACATGCGCTTTCCAGCTGCATGATGAAATGCAGGCCGTCGTTGAGCCCGGTGAACGCAATGCGATCGCCGAATGCTTCGTGCAAGGCGCTGACCAGGGCATCCTGCGTTTTGCGCGCGTTGGTGCGCAGGCGGTTCACATGGCGGTCGTAATGCCCCTGCTCGATGAAGCGCGCCAGCGCCAGCTGGTCGAGCGGGCTGACGGTGTTGGCATAGAAGCCGAGCTGCTCGTGGAAGCGCTGCGCCAGCTGCGGCGGCAGCACCAGGTACGCCATGCGAAACGCCGCGCCCAGGCTTTTGGCGAACGAGTTGAGGTACAGCACGCGTTCGGCGGCGTCGATGCCGAACAGCGAGGGTATGGGCCGCCCGGCCATGCGGAACTCCGAGTCGTAGTCGTCCTCGATCAGGTAGCGATCCCCTTCGCGAGCCCAGTTCAAAAGCTCGCGGCGTCGGGCGGCCGTGGTCACGATCCCGGTGGGGAACTGGTGCGACGGCATGATGTGGGCGACCGATGCGTCGGAGGCTTCCAGCGCATCGATGTCGATGCCGGAATCGTCCAGCCCGATATGGGCAACCGGCGCGTCTTGCTGCTCGTACATGCGCGTGAGCAGGGGATATCCAGGATCTTCCACCGCGTAGCGCCTGGTGCGCCCCAGCAGCTGCACGAGCAGCTGGTACAGCGTTTGCGACCCGGCGCCTATGACGACCTGGTCGGGCGACACGTCCATCCCGCGATACTGTCGCAGGTGGTCGGCGATGGCGCTTCGCAGTTCGGGCGACCCTGCTGCCGAAGCGGCTTCAGCGAGCGATGCCGCCGATTCGTCTGAAAGAGTCCGCCGAACGGCTTTTGCCCAAGCGGAGTAGGGGAGCATGGTGGTCGCCAGCGTGCTGTGCGTGAAATCCGCGAGCAACGGCGTGCCGAGCGGGGCGTTTTGCGTGCGGGGTGCGGTGGGATCGTCGGCCGACAGGGCGAAGCCGGCTTCGGACGTTAGGGCCGTTGAGCCTTCCGGATGCCCCTGCTCTCGCGAAATAGACTGAAGACCATTTGGGTTTGCTGGGCAGTTCTTGCGTCCTTTGCTTGCGACCGCACTCGCCGTCTCCGCTCGGTGCTGCGCGCTTCCCGGTTCCTCGATCTTGGCGGCGGGCGCAAGGTCGCATGCGTAGTAGCCGCGCCGCTCGCGCGAGCGGATGTAGCCTTCGGCGGCAAGCTGGTCGTATGCGGCCTCGATGGTGATCAGGCTGACGCCCAGCTGTTTCGCCAGGGCGCGTTTCGACGGCAATTTCTGCCCGGGCTCCACTTTTCCGTGCGCGATATCGTGACGGATGCAGCGATACAGGTATTCGTAAAGAGCCAGGCCACCGCGCGATTCCATATCGTAAAAGAACACTTGTTCGTCACCGCTTTCCCGAATTGTTTCACGTGGAACATCTGGTCATATAAAAAGAAACAGTTTTGGGCATACTACCATAACCAGATGAAGCGTAACCTTCGGACATTCACATTCTTAGAGAAGGAGTAGGAAATGACCGAGCCTCAAACCGCCGAAGAGCGCGTTGCCCTGAACCGCCAGCTTGCCCAGATGCTGAAGGGCGGCGTCATCATGGACGTCACCACGCCCGAGCAGGCGCACATCGCCGAGCAGGCGGGCGCTTGCGCCGTCATGGCGCTCGAGCGCATCCCCGCCGACATCCGCGCCGCCGGCGGCGTGTCCCGCATGAGCGACCCGAAGATGATCAAGGGCATCCAGGAGGCCGTGTCCATCCCTGTTATGGCCAAGTGCCGCATCGGCCACTTCGTGGAGGCCCAGGTGCTACAGGCAATCGATATCGACTACATCGACGAGTCCGAGGTGCTGTCCCCGGCCGATGACACGTACCACATCGATAAGACCCAGTTCAACGTGCCGTTCGTCTGCGGCGCCCGTGACCTGGGCGAGGCGCTGCGCCGCATCGCCGAGGGTGCCACGATGATCCGCACCAAGGGCGAGCCCGGCACGGGCGACGTGGTGCAGGCCGTGCGCCACATGCGCATGATGAACGCCGAGATCCGCCGTATCCAGAACCTGCGCGCCGACGAGCTGTTCGAAGCAGCCAAGCAGCTGCAGGTGCCCGTTGAACTGGTGAAATACGTGCACGAGAACGGCAAGCTGCCCGTCGTGAACTTCGCCGCCGGTGGCGTTGCCACCCCGGCTGATGCTGCGCTCATGATGCAGCTTGGCGCCGAGGGCGTGTTCGTGGGTTCTGGCATCTTCAAGTCCGGCAACCCCGAGAAGCGCGCGCAGGCCATCGTGAAGGCCGTGGCGAACTTCACCGACGCCAAGCTCATCGCCGAGCTGTCCGAGGACCTGGGCGAGGCCATGGTCGGCATCAACGAGAGCGAGATCGCCATCCTCATGGCGGAGCGCGGCAAGTAACGGTTTCGTTTTGCCTACGGCAAAACGGACTAGCTCGACGCTGTGGGCCGCTGCGGCACGCCGTCTTGCACCTCAGCTGCGCAGGCATGGCCCAAAGGCCAATGCCCGCTTGCTTCGGCGCAATACGACGGCACCGCAGCGGCCCTCGCTGACTTTGATGCCACCTGCGATGTTTTGAGCGGGCGGCCTTTTGCTTGATGTGACCGAAGGGTTTCCCTATGTCTAAAAAAATTGCTGTTTTGGCTGTTCAAGGGGCGTTTATCGAGCATGAGCGCGCGCTGGCGAAGCTGGGTTGCGAATGCGTCGAGCTTCGTCAGGGGCCCGATGTCGAGCAGCCCTACGATGCCCTGGTGCTGCCCGGAGGCGAGAGCACGGCGCAGGCGAAGATGCTGCGCGAGCTGGGCATGCTCGATACGCTGAAGTCCCGCGTGTCCGCCGGCCTGCCGGTTCTGGGAACGTGCGCGGGCCTGATTCTCTTGGCGCAAAACGTTGAAGAAGGCGTTCCCGCCGCTGGCGATCCGAACGGCCCCGTTGCCGCGGGCGCGACCGCGCCGGGCGCCATCGGAACGCTGCCGGTGACGGTGCGCCGCAACGCATACGGCCGCCAGCTGGGAAGCTTCCGCACCGTTGCCCCTTGCGCGGGGCTGCCCGGCGTGCCGGATGGCGAAACCGCCGACATCCCCATGACCTTCATCCGCGCCCCGTTCATCAAGGAGGCGCATGAAGGCGCCGAGGTCCTGGCGCGTGTGGACGATCGTATCGTGGCCGTGCGCTCGGGCAATCAGGTGGGCGTCTCGTTCCACCCGGAGCTCGACGACGACCTGCGCATCCATGAACTGCTTGTGAGCCTTATCTAGCGTCTAGCGAACAGCGCAAACCCCCCCGGAATCGAAGCCTTGCGATGACTTTGGTTCCGGGGGTTTGCTATGCGTGCGGTTATGAGCCAGGGGCAGGGAAGAAGCTTTCCGCTTGCGCGTTCCCGGACCGAAGCTCTGCGCCGCTTCGCTTCCAGGGGATTCGCTATTCGTTGGGTTGTGCGCGGACCCGGATCGCCTTCCGTTTGCGCAAGCCTCCTGTGTTTGCGCGTCTTCCCTGCTCAAGCTCTAGAACTCACCGAAAAAGGAACAGCTGCCGCGCCCGCTTTCCTTCGTGTGGTACAGCGCATCGTCCGCGTCCTTGTAGATGCTGTCGCCGGGATCGGGGCGATCGGCGAATGCGGCGCCTGCGCTCAGCGATACCTGCGGCATGCCGTCGATGGGCTTTGATAGCTCCGTATTCACGAAATCGATCTTCTCCTGGATGATGTGTCGCAGATCGCTGGTCACATCCACCATGATGACGGCGAACTCGTCGCCGCCGATGCGGCACACGAAATCGGTGCTACGGAAGGCCACCTGCAGCAGGCTGGACACGCGCTTGAGCAGCTGGTCCCCCACGGCGTGGCCGAAGGTGTCGTTGACGGATTTGAACTGGTCGACGTCGGCCAAGATGAGCGCGAAGTCGTGCTTGCCGTCATCGTGGAGCTTCAGGGCCTTGTCGAACGATCCGCGATTGAGCAGGTCGGTCAGCGGGTCGTGCTCGGCCTGATGCTTGACGACCATGTGCGTGGCCTCGTTCTCCGTGAACACGCGGTTATACGTTTCCGCCAGTACTTGCAGCTCGCCGGCGCCCTGCACGGGGAACAGCTGGTTGGTCTTGATGCTGTCGCCGAAGCTTAGCAGGGGTTTCACGACGGCGCGACGAACGAGCGCGCAGATGATCAACGTCAGGGCGATGTAGATTGCCACGCATGCCTCGATCGTGCCGTAAATGCCATCGAATACGGAAGCGGCGCGGTTTTGGCTGCCTATTGTGGCATCGGTTACCTTAGCGATGCAATCGCTGGTGTGGCTGTTGATGGAATCCTTCGCTTCCTGGTATTTGGAATCAGAGACGAGGTTCTGTGCCTCGTAAATCATGCTGTCGTGCGACGTGCGCGAATCCTCATCGCTGATCTGGCATGATGCGATTTCGGGCCACGGGGAGGGATCGATGCCGTTCGCCTCGCAGATCAGGCGCATGGCGTAGAACTCGGTGTTCATCAGCTCGTTTGATTCGTCCATCGCGGTGCGTAGCGATTCGTATGCGTCGTTTCCCTCAAACCGGCTTTTGAGGTCCGCAAACGCCTCGTCGAACTGCTCGTTGTCGTTGGCCATGGAGAAGTAGCTATCGATATATTCCGGTTTGGCGGTCATGGTGACCAGGCGAACCTGCTCGGTCAGGTAATCCGACCTGTCCTGCATTTGCTGTGCATCGCTTTCGCAGGAGATGTATGCCTCGTTTGCCTGTTGCAGCACCTCGAACTGCGCCCGCCCTTGCCAAAACAGGATGGCGCATGCGATGCCAAGCGCAAGCGTTATCGCGGTGTTTGCGAAGCTGACGGTCTGGACATGGACCCTTCTCATGGCTTTTGCCCCCTCCTGCCGCCTCAGACGGCGTTTTCACAGCAGGTAATTATAGGGCTTATCGTCTGCCATCGGTTAGCGTGGGCAAGGGGGTAACGAAAAATTGTATGCGCATTTTGAAAGCCGAACGCGTCCAGAAAAGAGAAAAGACATGGCGCGCGCCGTCGGTGTGATTCGGGTGCTGGATGAACGCACCTCCGTCCCCTGTTCACGCGTCCCGCCGTCGAATCAGGATGGCCTTGGGTCAAAAAAGGGAAGGGACTCGAATACGAGCCCCTTCAACGCGTGCGGAGATGTAAAACCGCTCTACTTTTCGTGGTATTGCGGAATCTCGGTCCTGTCGACTTCTTCCAGGTTGTGGTCGTACACGTAGTGCTTCGTTTCGCGGGCGATGATGACGGACAGGCCCAGGACCGCGATGCAGTTCGGGATGGCCATGAGCGCGTTCATCACGTCGGCCACATTCCATACCACGGAGCTGAGGTTGGAGACCGTGGCGCTGCCGGCGGCGTCGCCGACCATCATGCAGCCCCAGAACACGAACAGCAGGAACACGATGTAGTAGGGGATGACGGCCTTCTTGCCCAACAGGTAGCTGATGGCGCGGTTACCGTACTGGCTCCAGCCCAGGATGGTGGAGTACGCGAAGGTGACCAGGCCGACCAGCAGCACCAAGGGGCCGAACACGGGGATCTTCTCGAACGCGGCGGTCGCAAGGCCGGCGCCTGAGGAGATGGTGCCGTTGGCGATAGCCGTGGAGAGCTCGGGGTTCGCCAGCAGCGTGGTCATGAGCATCAGGCCCGTGATGGCGCACACCACGACGGTATCCCAGAACGTGCCGGTCATGGAAACCAACGCCTGACGTGCGGGGTTCTTCGTGGTGGCGGAGGAGGCGACCAGTGGGGCGGAGCCCAGGCCCGACTCGTTGGAGAAGATGCCGCGCTTGAAGCCGAACTGCAGGGCCAGGGTGATGGTCGAGCCCACCGCGCCGCCGGCGGCGCCTGCGGGGGTGAAGGCGCCCACGATGATCTGGCGGATCGCCTCGCCCAGGAACTGGCCGTTCATGCCGATGATGATCAGGCAGCACACCACGTAGAAGACGGCCATGACGGGGACCAGCTTCTCGCACACCTTGGAGATGGACTTGATGCCGCCCAGGATGACGATGGCCACAAGAGCCACAACCACGGCGCCCACCAGCCACTGCGGGATGGCCTTGCCGTCGATAAGCGAGGTGTTGTACAGCGCATCTGCCAGGGAGTTCGACTGCGTGGAGGCGCCGATGCCGAAGGCTGCCAACGATGCGAACAGGGCGAACAGGATGGCCAGGATGCGGCCGGCCTTCTTGTTCTTGAAGCCGCGCTCGAGGGCGTACATGGCGCCGCCGAGCATCTTGCCGGAGTGATCCTTCACGCGGTACTTCACGCCGATGAACACCTCGGAGTACTTCGTGGCGATACCCAGGATGCCGGTGATCCACATCCAGAAGATGGCGCCAGGGCCGCCGAACAGCAGGCCCGTACCCACGCCGACGATGTTGCCCGTTCCGATGGTGGCGGCAAGAGCCGTGGTCAGCGCGCCGAACTGGGTGATGTCGCCGTCGGCGTTGGAGGGGTCATCCTTGGTGACGGACAGCTTGATGCCGGTGCCGATCTTGCGCTGGATGAAGCCGGTGCGGATGGTCATGAAGATGTGCGTGCCCAGCAGCAGCAAGATCATGATAGGACCCCACACGAAGCCATCGACGGCATCGATGACGTCAAGCGGGCTGGTAGCGGTGGCGATTCCCTCCGCAAGTCCGGTGAACGGCGTGATGAAGAACGATGTAAGGAAATCCTCCATGGCCTTTCCCCTTTCTCGTTGGGGAGAGCGCATGCGTTCAGGAGAACCGAACGGGGGAGCGGGTCTCCCTAACGCATACCCTTTCCTCGCGTATATGACAAGGGAAACGCTACCGAAGGCAGTTTGCAGAATTGTTTCGATTTGGAAAACGAACGCGTTGCGGCATTAATTGCGTGCTATATGGCGGGGAAGGGAAGGGCGCGAGGGGTTCGGCGCCTATGGCGCTCGGTTGAATGGTCGGTTTGCGCCGTTCGCAGCTCTGAAGGGGCTCGCGGGCGCGATTGCCGAGGTCGAGGAAGGAATTGAGGTCTAACCTTCGATACGGCTAACATCTTTGTTGATCGTTGGCTCTGCTTAATCATGACGGGGAAGGGAATGGGATGGGAAAAACGGGTGTTTTCGGAAAAAGCGCAGGCGCCGTAATCGCGATTGCGGTTGTGATGTGCGCGCTATGCGCCGGTCTGGCGGGATGCGCCACGCAGAATTCCGGTAACGTAACAAGCGAGCAGGACGAGAACAGCGCCGTTGAAAAGGCGACCATTACAACGCGCACGGTCACATTCCCTGCCATATTCTTCCAAGATACGGCAGCTGAGGATGTGCAAGCAAGCCTTCAAAAGTGGGGCTGCACCGACATCGTTGCCAACGAGGACGGCTCTTACACCGCGACGATGCCCATAGACAAGTACAGCGAGCTTGTGGACTCCTGGCATGATTCGACGGCGAAACAGCTTGACGAGATGCCCAACAGCGAAACCTGGCCAACCATCACAGCCGTTGACTACGATGAGCAGTTCTCCAAAGTGACCATAACTACCAGCAACAGCCAGGTCGGACTCAGTGAAACTTTTGCTCCGTTGCAGGCGGGGCTGATCGCCTGCATGTACCAGCAGTTCGCGGGGCAGCCGGTCAGCTGCGTCGTGAGCATCGTCGACCAGAACGGTGCGGAACTTGCTAGCACGACCTATCCGGACGCGCTCGACCAAGATCAGCGCGATTCGGTCGCGGCGAATTAACGGACGCTAACGGTGGAGCAAATCAAAGCGATTCCGGCAACGGTCAAGATTGCCGCCGACGGTTGCAAAATCGCTGACGCGTCATAGGCGAATTGGGAAAGCGATAGAAGGATGACTAAACGCAGAGGCCGTGGATTAACTCCGCGGCCTCTGCATTGTAGGTTTGGTTTAGCATGTCATGCAACAAAAAAGCCGCCCGATGGGCGGCTTGAACATTTGGTCGCGGGGGCAGGATTTGAACCTACGGCCTCCGGGTTATGAGCCCGGCGAGCTACCAGACTGCTCCACCCCGCAATATGTGACCCGCTTTTCGCGGAACTGAATGTTTCGGAAAAGCTGCGAGAAAGAACTATACGCGCCATCCCGCCGTGATGCAAGCAAATGCTTTCCTATCACAGAACCTTCACAATTGGATGGCGCTTCGGTACGACGGCTTGGCAACGCTAAAGGGGTCCCTACAGGCGAGGCTGCGGCGAAGATATGGGGACCTTATAGGTGATTCCGCGGCATCTCGCAGGCGATTCAGCGGAACCCTATAGGCAAGGCTGCGGCAATGCCGTGAGGACCCTATGGGCGATTCCTCGGCAAACCTTATGAGCGACGCTTGCCCAGACGCCCTCTCTACCGTTCGGGGAAGATTAGCGCCCGCTACCTTTGACACAAAACCGCTGCCTCCTTACAATGCACCACTGGTTCGCGCAAATTCTGCTAGCGCGATCATTCTGCCATGGGCTTTCTGCCCGCATCCGACGCATTCTGCTAGGCGTCGATTTCGCCGCGCTTTGACGCGGCTTGCATTGTTTTCCGTTTCGAATGGCGTTTGGGCGTGTTCTGCCTTGTCGTCCCCGCAGGCCTGTGGGCCCGTGCGTGCGCATGCGCGACGGAGGATCGAATGCGAACGATTCATCTTTACATATAGAAAGGGACTTCCTTGGATTTCCTCAACAGCAAAAAGGGCTTGGCCCTGGTCGGCGTGCTGGTCGGCCTCGGAATGGCGCTTCTGGCCTTCTCCGGCAACCCCGCTAACATGGCCATGTGCGCCGCGTGCTTCATCCGCGACATGGCGGGCTCCATGAAGCTGCAGACCACCGAGACGGTGCAGTACTTCCGCCCCGAGGTCGTCGGCCTGGTCGTCGGCTCGTTCCTGATCGCCCTGGCCACGCGCGAGTACCGCTCCACGGCGGGTTCTTCCCCCATGACCCGATTCGTTCTGGGTTTCATCATGATGATCGGCGCCCTCATCTTCTTGGGTTGCCCGTTGCGCATGGTGCTGCGCATGGCCGCCGGCGACCTGAACGCCTGGGTCGGCCTCATCGGCTTCGTCCTGGGCGTTGCCACGGGCACGTTCTTCCTGAAGAAGGGCTACTCCCTGGGCCGCGAGCATGACACGAACAAGACGGCCGGCGCCGTCCTACCCGTGCTGCTGATCATCGGCCTGTGCATCAGCGTCTTCGCCGGCGTGTTCGCCGTCAGCCAGGCCGGCCCGGGCTCCAAGCACGCCCCGGTGCTCATCGCCCTGGTGACCGCTCTCGTGATCGGCGCCCTGGCGCAGAAGGTCCGCATCTGCTTCGCCGGCTCCGTCCGCAACATCTTCCTCATGCGCGACTTCGATCTCATGCTCCCCATCGCCGGCCTGTTCGTGGTCATGGTGGTGTTCAATCTGGCCACGGGCGGTTTCAAGCTCAGCTTCGACGGCCAGCCCATCGCCCACTCCCAGCACCTGTGGAACATCCTCGGCCTGTACGCCGTGGGCTTCGGCGCCACGCTGGCCGGCGGCTGCCCGCTGCGCCAGATGACGCTGGCCGGCCAGGGCTCCTGCGACGCCGCCGTCACCTTCGTCGGCATGCTCATCGGCGCCGCCTTCGCCCACAACTTCGGCCTGGTGGGCGTTGCCGCCTCCGCTGCAACCGCCGAGAAGGCCGCCGTCCTGGGCGGCCCGAGTGCTGCGGGCCAGATTGTGCTCGTGTGCTGCATTGCGGTGCTGTTCGTCATCGCCATCGTGAACGTGCGCAAGCAGAAGAACGCCGCGTAGCGTATAAGCTGCAAGCGTGTTTCCCCAGTTCATTTATCGAAAGGACTTCAAATGATCGAAGTTGACGCCCGTGGGCTCTCCTGCCCCGAACCGGTCATCCTGACCATGAACGCCATGAAGAAGGGCGGCTCCGAGCCCATCAAGGTGACGGTGAGCAACACCGTGGCGCGCGACAACATCTGCTCGCTGGCGAAGAAGCGCAAGCGCACGGCGGCGGCGCAGCGCGTCGGCGATGATTTCGTGATCGAGATCGCCTAACCCATGGCGCGGCGGAAGGTGAAGACGGCGGTGGCGTCGTTCCATACCACCACTGACGCGCTCGCCTTCAAGCAGGCGGCCGTAGGCGAGGGATTTCGCGGCCGCCTTGCGCCCATCCCGCGGCAGCTTTCCGCGGGTTGCGGCATGGCATGGCTCGAGCCCGAGGCTGCGGCGGAGCTGCTGGATTCGCTGGCGCAGCGCAGCGGAATCGAGCTCGAGCAGGCCGTCGTGCTCGAGCTGTGAGCCTCACGTGCCTATATAACGCGTCGAAAGGGCGTGTCTTCGTGTATGCGGGGTACGCCCTTTTTTGCGTTCGCGGCTTTTGCGCCGGACGCCGGGTTCGCCTTGGGCGGCTATCGCTTTCCGGGCGCTGCTTCGCGCCGCTTGGCCTTCGGGGTGGACGCAGACTTCCCGATGGGGGAGCGGTGGCCGTGATGCACTCTCCCTTCACCGTTTTCGCCTAGCCGTCGAGCTTGCCCCGCCGGGCCCTCGCCTGCCATGGCATACCTGCTGCGGTTGGCGTACAATCGCTCGAAACGGCGGCAAGCCGCGTTCGCTACCATGAAGAAGGGGGCATCATGCAGATCATCACCGATCAGGTTTACGAATTCTCCAAGGACAACAAGCCTTGCGCCACGGCCAAGCCCGGCGAGGTGCTGCAGTTCAACACGCAGGATTGCTTCAGCAACCGCATTCCCGATGAGAACACCACCATGGCCGACCTTGATTACACGTACGGTTTCGCCAATCCCGCCGCGGGCCCCGTCTACATCGAGGGCGCCGAGCCCGGCGACGTGCTCGTGGTCGACATCTACGAGGTGAAGGTGGCCGATGAGGGCACCATCGCCACCGACGATCACTGCGGCCCGCTGTTCGAGACCACCGGCTATCGCACCAAGAAGATTCCCATCAAGGACGGCATGGCCACGTTCAACCAGGTCAGCTTCCCGATCAACCCCATGATCGGCGTCATCGGCACCGCGCCGTCCGGCCCCGACGTCATCGACGGCTTCGTGGGCAGCCACGGCGGCAACATGGACAACAAGAAGATCACCAAGGGCACGCGCCTGTACTTCCCCGTGCGTGTTCCCGGTGCGCTTCTGCAGATGGGCGACGTGCACGCCACCATGGGCGACGCCGAGCTGTGCGGCACCGGCATCGAGATTCCCGCTGAGATCACCGTTCGCGTGCAGCTGGTGAAGGATTTCGAGCTGAACTGGCCGGTGCTCGAGACCTTCGGCCCCGACGGCAAGTGGTACGTGAACTGCAGCGGCACCCACTACGAGCAGGCGCTCATGAACGGCTCGAAGGAGCTGCAGCGTCTGCTGATGCGCGTTACCGGTTGGGACGCCGTGGAAACCTACATGTATATGTCCGTCCAAAGCGACGTCGAGGTGAGCCAGGGCTGCGAGCCGTGCGAGGTCGACGTGTCGCTGCGCATCGGGACGCCGAAGCTGTCGGAGTTCCCTGTTCTGATCCCTCAGCCGTAAACCCCTCAGCCGTAGGCGCCGGCTGGTCTGATCGCGGGTTGCGGCGATCGTTTACGGCGCCGGGGCGCTTCCGGTCAAGTGACAAGGCCTGGCCGGATCGCACCGCGCAACGAGCGAAACATAATGCGTTCGCGCAACCGTTTATCGCCATAAACCTGCCGTTCGCCTTAGTTAGCAGAGGCTAAAATACACGGCTGTTCCGGTGCCGTCGATTTCGATATTTTATGCAAAATGCCCGGTTTCCCCAGGGAATCGGGCATTTTTCGTGTCTCGTGAGCGCATAGGGCCGCCTTTCAACCCCAAAATCACGCACGGCATCGCTAGGAATTGCCATATTCCCCTTACTCCTGCGCTTTAACGTGCTAAAGTACGGGCTATTGCGTAGAGCCGGGAATCGCGCTTCTGGCCCTGCGCAATGCTTGTTTTCCCCGCAAGAAAGAAAGGAAAGGGAAATGGCAGAGCAAAAAGCTCCGGCGAAGGGTAGCGCCGGGGACAACATCGAGCAGTTCGGCTATAAGCAAGAGCTGCGCCGCGGGATGGGTCTTTGGGACGTGGTGATGTACGGCGTCCTGTTCATGGTCATTATCGCCCCGCAATCCATCTTCGGCTCCATCCAGCTGAACAGCCACGGCATGACGCCGCTGGTTTACATCATCGGCTTCGTGGCCATCATGTTCACCGCCATGAGCTACATGCGCATGTCCGGTCGCTTCCCGATCGCCGGCTCCGTGTACTCCTACGTGCAGCGCGGCATCAACCCGCACGTCGGCTTCATCGCCGGCTGGCTGATCCTCCTGGACTACATCCTGGTCCCGTCCCTGCTCATCGTCATGGTCATGAACTGGGGCGTCGCATTGATCCCCAACAGCCCGGCGTGGCTGTGGGCCGTGGCCTTCATCGCCTTCAACACGTTCGTGAACATCCGCGGCATCCAGATGAGCCGCGGCGTTGACTGGGTCATCTTCGTCATTGAGGTCCTGGCCGTCATCGCGTTCATCGCGCTCGGCTGCAACTTCATCATGGGCGGCGGCGGCGCCGGCGCCTTCGTGCTTGACCCGATCTATCAGGAAGGCCAGGTCGACGCGCACTTCATCGCCGCCGGCATCTCGCTGGCAGCGCTTTCCTTCCTGGGCTTCGACGGCATGTCCACGCTGGCCGAGGAAACCCACGAGCCCGAGAAGAACATCGGTCGCGGCATCCTGATCGCCCTGTGCGCCATCATCGTCGTGTTCGTCGCCCAGACCTACATCGCCGCCATCGTGCAGCCTGACTGGGCCAACACCGACCCCGACATGGGCTTCTTCGACTCCGTCATGCTGGTGGGCGGCCCGGTCTTCTATAAGATCATGCTGATCATCAACATCATCGCCATCGGCATCGCCAACATCATGAACGCCCAGATGGCCTCCTCGCGCCTGCTGTTCTCCATGGGCCGCGACGGCGTTATCCCGAAGGTGTTCGGCAAGGTCCACCCGAAGTACCAGACCCCCTGGTTCTCCGCCGTGTTCCTGGGCGTGGTCACCCTGTGCCTGTCCATCCCCATGGGCGACAAGATGACCCAGCTGGCCGGCTTGGTGAACTTCGGCGCCCTGGCCTCGTTCATCCTGCTGAACTTCGCCGTGTTCCTGTTCTTCTTCATCCGCGAGAAGAAGCGCAACACCTTCGGCGACATCGTGAAGTATCTGATCTGCCCCTGGATCGGCATCGCCATCCTGGTGTACGTGTTCACCGGCTTCGAGACGATGACCTACATCGTCGGCATCGTGTGGTTGGTCATCGGCCTGATCGTCGGCGCCGTGAAGTCCAAGGGCTTCAAGGAAGTGCCCGAGGCGTTCAAGCACCTGGAGGTGTAGCCGGCCTTTCGCTGGTGCGTAGGCTGTTCGCCTCCCCGCATCGCGATCGCGAAACGTTACAACATGGCAACGCCGTTTGCGCGAACGGCGTTTGCGGAAGCCCTGCGGCGATTGCCGCGGGGCTTCTTGCTATACTGGGGATAAAGCCTGATGGGGAAGGGTCCGCGGCGCTTGCGCGCTAAGCGTTCCGGCGGCCTGCGGGAATGTGTGCGACGCGCGGGGATGCGCGTGCGCGGTTGCCGGGGATGTGGCCGTCGGCGTCGTTCGGCTCTCGGCCGTGGGCGGCGCGCGGCGTTTGCGGTAACGCGCCGTGCTGTATCGTCCGATCAGGTTCAACCGGTGAAAGAAGGGGGTTGCAATGCTCTACGATGCCGTTATGGTCCCGTTCGATGGGTCCGATTCCGCCCGCGCGGCGCTTGACGAGGCCGTGCGCTTCGCGAAGGAGGACGCCGGGCTTGCGCTGCACGTCGTCCAGATCGTCGATCTGGAGCGAACCGCCGTGGCAAAGCTCGAGGCTCGCGGCGTGGATTTGACCGAAAGCGTCGTCCCCATGGGTATGCAAGAAGCCATGGAGGAGGCAACGGAGGAAGCGTCCGAGCGCCTGCATGCGCAGGTCGACGGGGTGATCCGCCCGCTCATGAACGAGAAGCGCGTCTGTCTGCTGCCCGAGGTGCATCCGGGCGACCAGATCGTGAAGTACGCGCAGGAGAACGGTTGCGGGCTCATCATCATGGGCAGCCGCGGTCTGGGCGCTTTGCGCGGCATGCTGGGCAGCGTGAGCAGCTACGTGCTGCGTGAGGCTCAGGTCCCCGTGCTGGTGGTGAAGGCCCCCGAGAACGAGGAGTAGGCGGCGACGCTGCGCATCGGGCGACTCTTAGGCAAGAACGCCGCAGCGATAAGGCGCGCTAAGGCAGCTCTTGGGCGGCGCGGCAACAGCGATGGGACGTGTGCCCATGCGGCTCTCGAGGGCCGCAACGCTAGGGTGCAAGCCTGTGGAGAAACGGCGAATGCCCGCTCGTTCGCCCGAAAAGTTGCATTTGCCCCTTGCGAAACGACAGGCTCTTCGGTATAGTTCATATTCGCGCTTCGCAAGAAGCCGTGTGCCAACGTGGCTCAGCTGGTAGAGCAGCGCTCTCGTAAAGCGCAGGTCACCGGTTCGAATCCGGTCGTTGGCTCCACGAATGTACGCGGGCCTGGCAGAAATGTCCGGCCCGCTTTCTTTTTCTTGAAATCGCTCCCAAACAAAATAGCGCGGCTCCGGTCCCATGCGTTTTCCTCGCACAGGGCCGGCACCGCGCTTTTGCGTTCGCCGCTACTTGGCTCCCAGCTTGTCGCACATGAAGGCGTTGGCAGCTTTCTCGGGCGCATCGTCGAGCGGGGCCAGCTCGACCAAGGGCTGCCCGGTTCGCTTGGCGTTACGCTCAAGCGCGCGGGCCAGCAGCCAGTCCGCGATCTGCGGGTTCTTCGCCAGCAGCGGGCCGTGCAGGTACGTTCCCAGCACGTTCTTGTAGCGCACGCCGTCCTGCTTGGTCTCCTCGTTGTTGCCCAGGCCCGTGTTCGAGACAACGGTGCCGAAGGGCTCCACGCCCTCGTCAAGGTACGTACGGCCTGCGTGGTTCTCGTAACCCACCACGGGCTCGTCGGCCAAGGGGCTGCGAAGGGCGATGTTGCTTACCAGTCGGTCGCCCGATGTGCCGGGGCGTCCCGTGGTCATGCCCACCAAGCCCAGGCCGGGCACCTTCTCGCCGTCTACCAGCCACTCGCGGCCCAGCATCTGGTAGCTGCCGCAAATGGCAAGCAGCGGGCCCATGTCCTGCACGTATGCGTCAAGCTGGTCGCGCATGGACACGATGTCGGCACTGGCCAGCTTCTGCTCGCGGTCGGGGCTGCCGCCCATCATGATCAGGTCGACGCTGGAAAGGTCGATGGCGTCGCCGTGGTTCACGCGGCGGACCTCCACGGGGATGCCGCGCCATGCCAGGCGCTGCTGCAGCACGCGCACGTTGCCGCCGTCGCCGTACAGGTTCAGCAGGTCGGGGAACAGGTGCGCGATGACCACGGGGTTTTGGCCGCTCGCCGCATCTTCGCCGGCCGGCGCGCCGTCGGCGCCCTGGGTTCCGAAATCGCGCGGCGCGGGCGCCTCTCCCGCGGCAGGCTCGACTTCGCCGCTTGCGGCCACGGCTGCGTCAAGCGCGGCCTTGCACCCCGGCAGCGACGTGTAGTTCGCGATGATGTACGCGCTCACCTCGCGCGGCTGCTGCGCGATGCGATGCAGCAGGTCGTCGGCGTTGTCAACGGTTTGGGCGTCTATGCCGGCATACTTCAGGCGCACGGCCATGTCGCGCCCGCGGATGCCTCCGGCGTATGCCGTCAGCGGGCCCGCCTGCGCCAGCTCCTCGAAGTCGATGTCCCACAGCCACGACACGTCGCGTCCGTCGGCCTCCTTGTCGTTGATGAAGAAGGCCACCACCTTTGGCGCTTGGTCCTGCGCCACGATCTTGAGGTTCTGGTTGAAGCCGGTGGGGTTCTTCGCCAGGTTCAGCAGGACGCGGCGGCCGGCAAGGTCGTAGGTCTGCAGGCGCCCGTTTTGCGGGTCGAACGCGTCGACGGCCTTCTGCAGCGCCTCGTTCGTGCATCCCAGCAGGCTTGCGGCAACGCTCACGGCGGCAAGGTTGTACACCATATAGGCGCCGCTGAAGCGCGCCGTCACCGAGAAAGCCCCTTCGCGCCCGGCGTCGCCGGCGCCGGGCTTGGCAAGCGAGAACGCCAGCCCGTCGGCTCCCAGCCGCACGTTTTCGGCGGCGAAATCCAGCGCGGGGCGCGCGAAACCGCAGTTCGGGCAATGCCATTCGCCCAGCTGCCCGTATTGGCGCCAGTCGTATTCGAACATGGTGGAGCAGCGCTGGCACATGGTGGCGTCGGAGACGGTGTTTTGCGCCAGGCCCATGCTCTCGGCCACGCCGAAGGCGATGGAGCGCGTGCCCTCGCGGCCCGGCAGCTGCCCGGCGCGGTCGGCGATGGATGCGCACAACGGGTCGTCGGCGTTGTATACCAGCACGGTTTCAGGCGAGCTGCCCAGCGCCTTGACGATGCTGTCCTGGATGCGGTCGATCTCGCCGCAGCGATCAAGCTGGTCGCGGAACAGGTTGAGCAGCACCACGTAGTTCGCGCGCAGCTGCGGCAGGATCTTCGCCAGCCACAGCTCGTCGCACTCGAACACGCCCCAGTCGGCCTTGCCGGCGTGCAGCAGCGCCGTGGACACGCCCGAATCCAGGTTCGCGCCCGTGCGGTTGCAGACGACCCGCTGGCCCGACGCTTCAAGCACGTCGGCAAGCAGGTTGGAAACGGTGGTCTTGCCGTTGGTCCCCACCACGCACACGCTACCGCGATCGAGCTTGCCGCGCAGATGCGCGATAAGCTGCGGGTCCACGTACAGGGCCATTTTGCCCGGGAAGTTCGCGGCGGGGCGGTGGAACACGTTTTTCAAGCCCCAAGTGGAGACGCCGCTGACGGCGCGGGCGGCGGTGAATCTCAATCCCATGGTTTCCTCGCTTACCTTCGTAAATGCATGCGCCCAGTATATCCCGCGCTCGGGCGGCCGCCGCGCATCGCAGCCTTTCAACGTTAAAACACGAGAAACTTTCCCCATGGTTCCGCATGGTGAAATCGGGTTTTGCTATAGTGGATTTTTGCGCGATTGCATAAGAATATCGCGCGCTTTGGAGAAAGAAGGACCCGTGGAAAACAATGTAACCAAGGCGGTGGGATATGGATACTAGCCAGATCATTTCCGTCGCCATCTTCGTGGTGGCCATGATCGCCATCATGACCGAGAAGGTGCATCGCGCGCTTGTCGCCATCACCGGCGCCATGCTGCTGCTCATCCTGCACATCATGCCGTTCGAGACGGCTATCGGGCACATCGACTTCAATACGCTCGGCGTGCTGTTCGGCATGATGCTGTTCGTGGCCGTGGTGAAGCAGTCGGGCGTGTTCGAATTTTTGGCCATCAAGTGCGCGCGCGTGGCGAAGGGCAACCCCTGGACCATCATGGTGCTGTTCGTGCTGCTCACGGCCGTGCTGTCCGCCTTCTTGGACAACGTCACCACCGTGCTGCTCATCGGCCCCATGACCATCACCGTGTGCCGCCTGCTCGACATCGACCCGGTGCCGTTCTTCATGACGCAGATCCTGGCGTCCAACATCGGCGGCACGGCAACGCTCATCGGCGACCCGCCCAACATCATGATCGGCTCTGCCGCGGGTTACACCTTCGCCGACTTCATCGCCTACGACGCTCCGGCGGTCATCATCATCCTGGCGGCCGTTATCGGTCTGTTCTACGTCATGTACGGCCGTAAGATCTCGGCGAATGAGGAGCACCGCAAGGCCATCATGGAGCTCGACGAGAACGACTACATCAAGGACCGCCGCCTGCTGCACATCAGCGTGGTCATGGTCGCCCTCGTGGTCGTCGGCTTCATGACCCACGGCGCGCTCGGCCTGGAGTCTTGCGTTATCGCCCTTGCCGCCGCCGGCCTGATCCTGCTCATCTCCGGCGAGAGCATCGAAGAGGCGTTGCACGGCGTCGAGTGGACCACGCTGTGCTTCTTCGCCGGTCTGTTCATCATCGTCGGCGCCATGTCCGAGACGGGCGTCATCGGCATGCTGGCCCAGGGCCTCATCGACGTCACGGGCGGCAACCTCATGATCACCATGCTGGCGGTGCTGTTCGGCTCGGCCATCATCTCCAGCTTCCTGGACAACATCCCGTTCGTGGCAACCATGATCCCCATCATCCTGACGCTCGAGGCCGACGGCCTCGACGGCACGGCCCTGTGGTGGGCGCTGTCCCTGGGCGCTTGCCTGGGCGGCAACGGTACGCTCATCGGCGCATCCGCCAACGTGGTGCTGTCCGATATCAGCAAGAAGTTTGGGCATGAGATCACCTTCATGCAGTTCTTCAAGCGTGGTTTCCCCATCATGCTGTTCACGGTGGCCATTGCGGCCATCTACATGGTCATCCGCTTTCCGGGTGGCTAAATGATTCCGCTGGCCTGTCGGCCGGCGGAACTGCTCGACGCTGCGGGGCCCTGTGGTACTCGGTCTTCGGCTTCGGCTTCGGCGACATGGAGCAAACGCCTATGCCGCCTTGCTTCAGGCGAATTCCGGGCACCACAGGGCCCCTCGCTGACTTTGGCGGAGCCCTGGATTTCCCGCCTCGAAGGCCTGGAACGCGAAATGCGTTCCAGGCCTTTCTTCTTCCTCGGGCATGCCATCGTTTCCCTGCTTGTACTCATGTGGGCATTTCCCGCAAAGCGTGTGTGGCAGCTTGCATGGGGGACGGGGGCCGTCACAATGGCCGTATGGATAACAAACGCACAGGCTACGGGCGCGACCGTTACGGCGCGGGCCGGGCAAACACGAACCAACCATCCAACGGCAGGCGCGCAACCGCTGCAGATGTGCGCGCCCAAAACCGCTATGCGCGCGATAGCTACGGCGGCGAACGGCCATCCGCTGGTCAAGGCGAGCCGTCGGTGCGCCGCCTTTCGCGCGACGAATACGCTAAAACCCATAAGCATAAAAAGCACGGCAAGCTATTCTATGCCGGCATCGCGGCGCTTGCCGTGGTGGTCATCGCCGTCGGCGCGGCGTTCGCGTATGTGCAGGTGCTTTCCGGCAACCTGCACGCGGGCCTGGGCAACGTGGGGAAGTACCTGGTCAAAACGGACATGACCAAAGAGCCGTTCTACATGCTGCTCATGGGAACCGACGGCTCCGAGGAACGCGACGAGTCGGGCGATTTCGGCGACAGCTACCGTACCGACAGCATCATGCTCGCGCGCATCGACCCCGTGAACAAGAAGGTCACGCTGGTCTCGCTGCATCGCGACACCATGGTCGACATGGGTGAATACGGCGTGAACAAGCTCAACGCGGCGCACGTGTTCGGCGGCCCCGCGCTCTCGGTGCAAACGGTGTCGAAGCTGGCGGGCGTCGATATCTCGCATTACGCCGAGATCAACTTCGACGGCTTCCGGGATATCGTGGACGCGCTCGGCGGTATCGAGGTGGACGTCCCCATGACCATCGACGATGAGGACGCCGGCGGTCACCTGGACGCCGGCCCGCAAACGCTTAACGGCGACCAGGCCCTTATCCTGTGCCGCGCGCGCCATGCCTACGACGAGATCGGCCCGGGCGACGAGTACCGTGCCGCCAACCAGCGCCTGGTCATGTCGGCTATCGCCAAGAAGCTGCTGTCGGCCGATGCGGCGTCCATGGCATCCACCGTGCAGGCGCTGTCGAAGTACGTCACCACCGACCTGGGCGTCACTGACATCATCGGGCTTGCGCAGGCCATGCAGGGCCTCGACCCGTCCACCGACATCTATTCCGCCATGGAGCCCACCACCTCCGAGTACGTTGACGGCGTTTGGTACGAGGTGAACGATACCGCGGAATGGAAGGCCATGATGAAGCGCGTCGATGCGGGCCTGCCGCCCACCGAGGGCGATGTCGTCGACAAGACCTCGGGCACCATCCTGGCCACCACCGGCGACGGCGGTGCCGCAAGCGGCGGCGCGGCGGGCGAGGGCACGGGTGCGGTCAAGCGCGGCGGCAGCGTGGCCATCCGCAACGGCAACGGCCTTGCGGGAGCCGGCCTCGACGCCACCGAGCGCATCCAGAGCCTTGGATACAGCGTGAACACCAGCAATGCCGACAACTTCGATTACCAGGACACCGTGGTGGTGTACAACGATTCTTCCGACAAGGAAGCGGCAGAAGCCATTGTGAAGGCCCTCGGCGTGGGCAAGGCGGTGCAGAACTCGAACGCCTACCTGTTCGAGGAGGACTTCCTCATCGTCTTGGGAGCCGACTGGAAATAAGCGTCGCGTCCGTTTTTGGATGCTGGCGAAACAACGAGGGCCGCTGCGATCGCGCAGCGGCCCTCGTTGTCTTCCCGTTCGTCGGTTGTCGCGCAACTCCGGCGCGCTACCCGGCTCGCATTGATCTTCTTGCGGCCCCAGCGCGCTACCCGACCTGCATTGACCCTCGCGCAGCCCCGGGCGCTACCCGGTCACGGCGATGCTCCAATCGCCCAGCAGCAGCCCTTTCGCCAATCCCAACACGGCGATATGCGCGGGATAGTACGCGTAGAAGAACCATTTCATGGACCTGCCGCGCCCGCCGTTGTACGCCCACAGCAGCGGGATCGTGGCGCTGCAGCCCACCAGCGGATACAGCGCGAACGCCAGGTTCTGCAGCGTGGGAAGCTCCATGAGCTGCATAAGCGCCGGCAGCCCCCCGGTGGCTATGGGCAGCAGCGCCGAGTACGCCACGCGCTGCTTGCGGTCCTTCACCACATGCAGCGTGAGCACCATGCAGGGCGCCAGGACACCCCAATCGCAAAACGCCGTCAGGGCGGTCACCAGTGCGAACGTCAGCCAAAACAGCCCGCGCCGCCGCATATGGTCGTACGCGTACAGCAGGCACAGGCACACGAACAGCGTGAACAGCACGTTCATCTCATGCGCCAGGAACAGCCCGTAGGGCACCTGGGCCACCAGGGCGAATGTCAGCAGACGTCGGCCATAACGCCGCACGCTCGACGTATGGCGATACCCTTCCACCAGCAGAAACGCCATGATGGGGAACGTCAGGCCGCCAAGCGCGAACAGCGCGCACAGAAGCCCGGGCGGTAGATAGTCCCAGTAGATGTAGCAGGCGTGGTTGCATGTCATGCCGGCGATGGCCAGCACTTTCAGGGGAAACGCGGTGAAACCGCGTTGGGGACGCGGCTTTGCCGCGGCGGATGTTCCAGCTTGTTGTATCATGCGCACAGTATACCCTACGTGCCGGCTCGGCGTTTCGCCTCCGGCATGCATCCCCCGCGGGGCGCGCCCCGCGAAACCTACGCTTGCGGCCCTCCCGCAAAGGATAGGAGCAACCATGGCAGCAATCATCAATCCTCGCAAGGTGGCCATCGTCGGCTGCGGGTTCGTGGGCTCGGCCAGCGCCTTCGCCCTCATGCAATCGGGCCTGTTCTCCGAGATGGTTCTCATCGACGTCGACCACGATCGCGCCGAGGGCGAGGCCCTCGACATCGCGCACGGCATGGCGTTCGGCAGCCCCATGAACATCTACGCGGGCGACTACTCCGACATCGACGACGCGGCCATCACCGTCATAACGGCCGGGGCGAACCAGGCGCCCGGCGAGACGCGCCTCGACCTGGTGAACAAGAATGTTGCCATCTTCAAATCCATCATCCCGCAGATCGCCGAGCGCGATTACCAGGGCATCCTGCTGGTGGTCTCGAACCCTGTGGACATCCTGACCTACGTCGCCCTCAAGCTCTCCGGCATGCCCGCCAACCGCGTGCTCGGCAGCGGCACCACGCTCGACACCGCGCGCTTCAAGTACGCCCTGGGCGAGCATCTGGGCGTCGACCCGCGCAACGTGCACGCCCGCATCATCGGCGAGCACGGCGACAGCGAGATCGCGGCATGGAGCTTGGCGAACATCTCCGGCATCCCGCTCAACGACTTCTGCGAGCTGCGCGGCCACACCGATCATCAGCGCAACATGGACCGCATCGCCGAGGAAGTGAAGAACGCGGCCTACGAGATCATCAAGAAGAAGCGCGCGACCTACTACGGCATCGCCATGACGGTTAAGCGTATCTGCGAGGCCATCACCCGAGATGAGAAGCCTATTCTCCCCGTGTCCAACTACATCGACGGCGAGTACGGCCTGCACGACATCGTGCTGTCCATGCCCGCGGTCGTCGGCGCCAGCGGCATCGAGTACCAGGTGCCCATCAAGATCAACGAGACGGAAACCGAGCAGCTCAAGGCCTCGGCCGCCACGCTGCGATCGGTCATCGACAAGCTGGACCTGTAGCGCCCCGAGCCTGTTCGGCGCCGCCCGCGACCTCGCCCGCCGGCAACACGCGGGCGGGTCGCGCCGCTTTGCGCCCCGGGCGTCCTTTGCGGCGCCGGCAACACGCGGGCGGGGCTCGCCACTTTGCGCCCCGGGCGCCCTTCGCGGCGCCCGCCTTCCACGTCCGCCCGGCTCATCGCCGCCGGCGCCTGCCCGGCCCCCTCCAACCGTATAAAGCACGCGCTTTCCGCCCTAAACGCTGACCGTTCCGCTCCCCCGTTCACAACTCCATCACACGGAAGCACCTAAACGGGGTACCATCTGCCACGGTTTGCTAGAATGCTGAATACTTACGCAGAAAGAAGGTGCTCATGCTGTCTGGAGATATGGAAAAGCTCTACCCCTCCGCCAAAACCTTGGTGAAGGAATGCGTTGCCAGCCGCCTTCATGCGAAGGATGCAACGCTTTACGGCTTTTCCGACGAAGCGCAGGAATGCGCACAGAATTACATGGGGTGGACGGACCTCGCAACGAATCCGCCGTACCCGCTGCACGAGATTCAGGCATTCGCTGATTCCATCATCGCCCAGGGTTTGAAGTCCGTGGTGCTCATCGGCCAAGGCGGCTCCACCCAGGCGCCCATGACCATAACCAAGTACCACAAGCCGGACTCCTCCCTGGTGCGCTTCCGCACGCTCGATTCCGATTCCCCGGTCCGTGTGCGCGGCATCCTGTCGGAGATCGACCCTCGCACCACGCTGTTCATCGTGTCCTCCAAATCGGGCGGCACCATCGAGCCGCGCCTGGCGCTGCGCGCCGTTCGCGACGCGCTGGCCGACCAGATCTCGGATGAGGAAATGGTGCAGCATCTGGTGGCCATCACCGATCCCGGTTCCAAGCTCGAGCAGCAGGCTCGCGAGGAAGGCTGGGCTGCGGTGTTCTCCGGCGAGCCCACTGTGGGCGGCCGCTTCAGCGCCCTGTCCGTGTTCGGCCTGCTGCCTGCCGCGCTCGTGGGCATCAACCTGCAGGAGTTCATGCAGCACGCCATCGAGGCCGAGCGCGCCTGCAGCGAGGACGCCATCGACAACCCGGCCATCGGTCTTGCGGCCTTCCTGTACGACAACTACGTGCAGGGTCGCAACAAGTTCAGCTTCCTCACGCAGAAGCGCGGCCGCGTGCTCGGCCTGTGGATCGAGCAGCTGGTCGCCGAGAGCGTCGGCAAGAACGGCCAGGGCATCCTGCCCAACATCGAGATCGACACGCTGCTGCTCAAGAAGGACCCGGGCGACCGCAGCGTCATCATGTACCAAACGAAGAACGACCTGTGGGACGAGCGCCACAACTTCGAGATGAGCCTGTCCTACATCGACCCCACCATCCCGCGCGCGGCGTTCAAGATCGAGTCCGTGTACGAGCTGCCCGAGCATTTCATCATGTGGGAGTACGCCATCGCCATGTGCGGCTACCTCATGAAGGTCTGCCCGTTCGACCAGCCCGACGTGGCGTCGGCCAAGGCCGCGGTGCTCGACATTCTGCGTGACGGCCAGCCCGAGCCCGACTACGTGCAGGATTTCATCGATGAGGTGCACATGGGTCAGGTCGAGGTGCGCCAGGCCCCGTGCTTCAAAGACTGCTCCGACGTGCGCGCATCGCTGCGCGCGCTGCTCGCCAGCATCCAACCCGGCGACTTCTTCGCGCTCAACGCCTTCCTCCCGTTCACGGGCGAAGGTCGCCGCGAGGCGCTCGAGACCATCCGCCACGGCGTGGCCGAGAAGCGCCGAGTGGTGTCGTGCCTTGAAGTCGGCCCGCGCTACCTGCACTCCACGGGCCAGCTGCAGAAGGGCGGCCCGAACTGCGGCGTGTTCCTCGTCCTGTCGGCAGACGAGCTGAAGGACATCCCGCTGAAGGAAGAGGCCGAAAGCCTGGGCTCCTTGGCGAAGGCGCAGGCCTCGGGCGACCTGGTCACGCTCGCAAGCCGCGGTCGCCGCTGCGTGCATCTGCATCTGCCTGATAACTCGGGTGTCACCTTGCGCGCGCTTGCGGAAGTGGTGTGCGACATTTTGGAAGAGCTGCAGCAGGCATAAAGCCCCTCGGCTCAACGGCTGAAACCCAACGCGCGTCGGCAATCTCGCCGACGCGCGTTTTTTGGAATCGGCCGGCGGAAAAACGTAAACCTTAAATGAAAGGGCGTCGTATGATCGAAGCGCTCGACATACAGGTAAAAGGCATCGTGCAAGGGGTGGGCTTTCGCCCCTTCGTGTATCGTTTGGCGAAAAAGTACCAGCTCAACGGCTGGGTGCTCAATGCTGTTGAAGGCGTGTTCATCCACGCCGAGGGCGAGGCGAACCTGCTGGACAAGTTCGTCACCGAGCTGCATATGAACCCCCCGTCTGCCGCGAAGGTCAAGGAGATCGACCTCAAGGAGGTGCCGCTGGAGGGGTTCAACTCGTTCGACATCCGCTTCTCCGACGATCACGACGCCCAGCAGACCACGCTGGTGTCCCCCGACCTGGCCACCTGCGACGATTGCCTCGACGAGCTGTTCAACCCCGCAGACCGCCGCTACCGCTATCCGTTCATCAACTGCACGAACTGCGGCCCGCGCTTCACCATCATCGGGTCGCTGCCCTACGACCGCCCCGCAACGTCCATGAAGGATTTCCCCATGTGCCCGCGTTGCGCTGCCGAATACGCCGACCCGCTCGACCGCCGCTTCCATGCGCAGCCCGATGCCTGTTGGGATTGCGGTCCGCACATCAGCTGGGTGAACCTTGCGCAAGGCCGGCAGGAGCCGCAGTGGGGCAATACCCGCGAGGAATCCGACGCCATCTTCGCGGAAGCGGTCAAGCTGCTGCTCGAGGGCGGCATCGTCGCGGTGAAGGGTCTCGGCGGCTTCCATCTGGTGTGCGACGCTTCGAACCCCGATGCGTTGGCGAAGCTGCGTCAGCGCAAGCGCCGCCAGGGCAAGGCGTTCGCTGTCATGGTGGCGGGCGCGGCCGACGCGCGCCGCGTGTGCCATGTCGACAAGGCGGAGCAGGGCGCCCTGGAATCCACCAAGCGCCCCATCGTGCTGCTGCGCAAGCGGGCGGAGGCGCAGTTCGCCGTCGGCCTGGCCGATAACCTTCCCGAGCTGGGAGTCATGCTGCCCTGCACGCCCGTCCAGCATCTGCTGCTCCATGATTTCGCGGAAGCCCTGCGTGCCCAGCAGGGTGATTCCGCGCTGCCCATGTTGGTCATGACCTCGGGAAACCTGCACAACGAGCCCATCGTCACCGACGACGATCAGGCGCTGTCCAAGTTCGCCGGCATCGCCGATGCCGTCCTGGGCAACAACCGTCGCATCCTGTCGCGCTACGACGACTCGGTGCTGCGCGTGGTGCGCGTAGGCGACGAGCAGGCCATCCAGTTCGTTCGCCGCGCCCGCGGCTTCGCCCCGCTGCCCATCGCGCTCGATTGCCCCGAGGCGCAGCCCAAGCAGGAAACCCTGCTGGCCACGGGCTCGGAGCAGAAGGCCACGTTCACCCTGGTGCGCGCCGCCGCGGCCGACGACCAGCGCCCCGACGCGTTCGTCTCGCAGCATATCGGCGACGTCGAGAACGCGGAAACCTATGACGCCTGGCTCGAGGCCGAAGAGCGTTATCGGCAGCTGTTCCAGGAAACCCCGCGTCGTCTCGCCTGCGATGCGCATCCCGAGTACCTTGCAAGCAAATGGGCCCGCGAGCAGGCGCAACGCAACAACCTGCCCTTGATCGAGGTGCAGCACCACCATGCCCACATCGCCTCAGTGCTGGGGGAGAACGGCCTGTTCGGGCCTGTGTGCGGTATCGCGTTCGACGGCACGGGCTACGGCGCCGACGGCCGCGTGTGGGGCGGCGAGGTCCTGCTCGCCAACCAGCAGGCCTACGAGCGCTTCGCCAATTTCGCCTACGTTCCCATGCCCGGTGGCGCCGCGGCGGTGCGCAACCCGCTGCGCATGGCCTACGGCGTGCTGTACGAGTTCGACCTGCTGGAGCATCCCGGCGCCGCCGATGCGCTGCTGGCGTTGGGCGACCAGGCCGAGGTGTGCGACCAGATGATCGAGCGCGGCCTGAACACGCCCTACACCTCCTCGGTCGGGCGCCTGTTCGACGCGGCCAGCGCCCTGCTCGGCGTGTGTCGCCAGCCGTCCTACGACGGGCAGCCGGCCATCGAGCTCGAGGCGGCCATGGGCGCGGTTCCCGAGGGGCTGCCGGCCACCGACGCCTACCATATAGATGTCGTGAAGAATACGGCCACCGAAACCAGCACTGCGCTCGATACGTCGGTCCTGCTGTTCGACGCGGCGCCGGCGTTCAAGGCGCTCCTCGACGACATCGCCTCCGGCGTTCCCGTGGCAGCCATCGCGCGCCGCTTCCACGATGCGTTCGTGAACGCCATCGTTATGGCTGCTCAGCTGGTGCAAAGCCTGTACGGCATCACTACGGTGGCGCTGTCGGGCGGCGTGTTCCTCAACCGCTACCTGCTCGAGCACGCCGTGCCGGCGCTGCAGGGCAGCGGCTTCACGGTGGCGCTCAACCGCGACCTGCCGCCCAGCGACGGCTGCATCTCCTACGGACAGGCTGTGGTAGCATGGGCAGCAAGACAAACAGACGAGACGGCGGGGAAGTAGCAGCTCGGAAGGCGCGTAAGCGCCCGGCGGCGCATCCCCAAAAGTCTCATCATGGAAGGAAGAAGGCAGCGAATGTGCCTAGCTATTCCCGCGAAGATCGCGCAGCTTGACGGCGACGGCATGGCCACGGTGGACATCCTCGGCGTCACGCGCAGCGTGTCCATCGACCTCACGCCGCAGGCGGGCGTCGGCGATTTCGTGCTCGTGCACGCCGGCTTCGCCATCGAGGTGGTCGACCCTGATTACGCGCAGGAAACCATCGACCTCATCAAGGAGTTCCCCGACCTGGCGGGCGACGAGCTGCCCGCCGCCACGGCCTAGGCAACGCCTAACCGGCCGACCACTTGCAGCCTCGCGGCGCGCAGGCGGTCGGCTTTTCGCATTTCACCCCTCGTACCAAGGAATACGATCATGCAACCCGAAAACATACATCGCAGCCGCACGGTCGACGCCGGCACCATGCAAAACGAGCTGGCGGCGTTCAAGGACCCGAAGCTCGCCCGCGGCCTCATCGAGTCCATCGGCAAGCTCGCGCCGGAAGGAGGCGCCACGCTCATGGAGGTGTGCGGCACGCACACGGTGGCCATCGCGCGCAACGGCATCCGCAACCTCATGCCCGACGGCGTGTGCCTCTCGTCCGGCCCGGGCTGCCCCGTATGCGTCACCTCGAATCGCGATATTGACGCCGTCATCGCCCTTGCCCGCATCCCGAACGTGACCATAGCCACGTTCGGCGACATGACGCGCGTGCCCGGCAGCACGTCGAGCCTGCTCAAGGAGCAGGCGGCAGGCCGTAGCGTGCAGATCTGCTACTCGCCGCTCGACGCGCTGGCCCTGGCGAAGGCCAACCCCGATCGCCAGATCGTGTTCGTGGGCGTGGGCTTCGAGACCACCACGCCGCTGGTGGCCATGGCCATCAAGCGCGCCGCGGCCATGGGCCTGAAGAACTTCAGCGTCTTCGCCGCGCATAAGAACATGCCCGGCGCCCTGGAGACGTTGGTGAAGGACCCGGACCTCAAACTGGATGCCCTCATCCTGCCGGGCCACGTGGGCACCATCACAGGCACGAAGCCCTTCGAGTTCCTGGCGAAGGAATACGGCATCCCCGGCGTGGTCACGGGCTTCGAGCCCGTCGACGTGCTCCAGGGCATCGCCATGATCATGCGCCAGCTGCATGAGGGCAGGGCGGAGATAGAGATCGCCTACGCGCGCGGAGTCATGCCGCAAGGCAATCCCGTGGCCCTGGCTGCCATCGACGAGGTCTTCGAAACCTGCACCGCCACCTGGCGCGGCCTGGGCGATATCCCCGGCAGCGGATACCGCATCCGCGAGGAGTTCGCGCAATTCGATGCGCTGAAGCGCTTCCAGCCCGAAATCGAGCCCACCATCAACCCCAAGGGCTGCCGCTGCGGCGACGTCCTGCGTGCGCGCATGGAGCCCAGCGAGTGCCCCTTGTTCCGCAAGGTATGCACGCCGGAGAACCCGGTAGGGCCCTGCATGGTCAGCAGCGAGGGCAGCTGTGCCGCCTACTATAGGTACTATTAAAGCGAAACCAAGCATATCGCCACATCGGAGGGCGGTGCAGCACGCAAGCTGCGCCGCCCTCTTGCGTGAACGGGCAGCCACCGGACTGCGGACCCATACTATAAGTAGCTGCGAAACCGTCCATATCACGAAACGGGAAGCATGAAAACGGTCAATAACGGCATGAATCTGTGCTTGAGCGAGTGCTCAAGAGAAAAGCCCGGCACCAAGAGCCGAAAGCCGTTAAGTGCTTCAGGAACACCGTTCGCGGCCTCTAGACGGGGATTGCTACGTAGATGCAATAACCGAAAACCGATAGACCAGGGTTATCAGATGCCGTATTTCCCATTGGTTGTGCAAATATGAGCACTCTGGCGAAACATAGACTTGACCATAAAAATGCATGCAAATTCGATTCGTACCGATAATCATTCGTGCGAATCGGTTCAATCAAAGAAAATATCCAATAATCGGACGAAAAATGCATAAACGATTATTTCGGCTGTGTTACAGATTTTTGTGCACCTGAACAATGAACTTGTGCAAAGTGCCTGAAAATACGTGTAAATGACCTATTGCAGGCGCACAACTCTGGTGTTATAAATATCTCGTCGGCAAAACCGGAACACGAAATGAAACGAACTTACAGGGTTGCCAAGTGATCTTTCCCTCTCAGTGAATTTCAAATCAAAAGGCCGGTTGAGCCAAAGGGTACACAATAGGTAGTGTGCATCGTCGAAGGTGTAGGAAGCACCTTCAAAGAAAGGAGACAGTCATGGCGAAGATTGTCAACTCTTGGAACGACTGGGATCCGTTGAAGCGCGTCATCGTTGGCCGCTGCGATAACTCCATGATCCCGCCCGAGGAGCCCGCAACCTCTGAGAAGGTGCCGGTTGACTCCGAGATGCGCGGCATGTGGGGCCTGCGCCCGCTGCGCACCGTCGAGCGTGGCAACGAGTGCCTCGAGAACCTGGTCAAGGCCGTTGAGGAGCGCGGCGTCGTCGTCGACCGCCCGACCCCTCTGCAGTGGAACCAGGCCATCGGTACGCCGGACTTCCGCAACGATTCCATGATGACCTGCATGCCTCCGCGCGACATCCTGCTGACCGTCGGCAACGAGATCATGGCTTCCGCCAACTCCTTCCGCTGCCGTTACTTCGAGTACCTGGCCTACTGGCCGCTCATGAAGCAGTACTTCGATGAGGATCCCGAGTTCCTGTGGACCCAGGCTCCCCGTCCTCGTCTGACCGACGCTTCCTACAAGCACAACTACTACGACGAGAAGATCACCCTGGAAGAGCGCCTCGTCCGTACCGCCAACAAGGACTTCGTGACCACCGAAGTCGAGCCGATGTGGGACGCCGCCGACCTCATGCGCATGGGCAAGGATATCTTCATCCAGCACGGCCTGACCACCAACCGCACCGCCATGGAGTGGTTCCAGCGCTACTATCCCGAGTATCGCATCCATGCCATGAACTTCCCGGGCGACCCGTACCCGATTCACATCGACGCCACCTTCGTGCCGCTGCGTCCGGGCCTGATCATCAACAACCCGCATCGTCATCCCGCCGAGGGCCAGAAGGAGATCTTCGAGGCCAACGATTGGCAGATCGTCGACGCCGCTCAGCCTGCTCATGACGAGCCGCCCGCGCTGTGCTACAGCTCCGTGTGGCTGTCCATGAACTGCCTGGTTCTGGATCCCTCCACGGTCATCGTTGAGGCTTCCGAGGTCCACGAGCAGGAGCAGATGGACCAGCTCGGCATGAACGTCATCCCCGTTGACCTGCGCGACGCCTATCCGTTCGGTGGCGGCCTGCACTGCTCCACGGCTGACGTCTACCGCGAGGGCGAGTGCCTCGACTACTTCCCGAACCGCGTCAAGGACTGCACGCTCATCCACCCGGAGATGTGGGAGGACTAGGCTATCGGCCTAAATCGGAATCTACTTCGGTAGAACTCTGAACATGTAATAGAAAGGGGGGCCTGGCAAGACAAGTTCAGCCAGGCCCCCTTTTTTAGTTCGCCTTCCAATCCAGTCAACAAGGGTTTTCGATTCGACCGGGCAGGATCGAGCTTAGATAGGGGCATCAAAACAAGCACGACCTAGTTTGGTCAGAACCGAAATTGGGTGAATTGGAGGCACCTGTACATGCTACTGGTTTTTTAAGGAGGAACCAATGGCAGACGAAATCAACACTAAGGGCCAAGGGGATGGCTCTCAAGACTATCAGATGAATCGCAAAATCGGCACTATCTTCATGCTGATTTCTGCAACGGGCATGGGTCTGGTGCCGCTGTTCAGCCGCTGGGGTACGCGTACCGACATGTTCGACGCTACCCAGGGTTTGAACGGCTCCGACTCCATCGGCGCAATTATGGCGCTTGGTCGCATGGCCATGGGTGTGCTGTTCTTCGTGATTCTCATGGTTGCCACCCATAAGGTAACCACTTTCAAGAAGCTTAAGCTTACTCCTGCAATCGCACTGGGTGGCTTGATGATCGGCATGTCCCTGGCATGCTACGTCACCTCTACGCTGATGACCACCGTCGCGAACGCCGTTATGTTCATCTATACCGGCCCGGTTATCTGCGTGTTGCTGGCTCGTATCTTCCGTAAAGAGCCGATGAGCCCGCTGCAGTGGGTATGCCTCTGCGTCGTGTTTGTTGGTATGCTGTTCGGCGAGAGCCTCCTCGGCTTCGGCGTCGGCGGCAACGTCTTCGGCCTGGACTTCAACCTGGCCCCCTCCACTCCGGAATTCCCGCAGAAGATGGTTGGTGACATCTTCGGCCTGCTGTCCGGCGTGTTCTACGGCGCTTCCATGTTCTTCAACGGCTACCGCAAGGATGCTGACACCACCGCTCGTGGTGTGTACAACTTCATTTTCGCCGTTATCGGTGCAGGTGTTATCGCTATCCTGATGAACGTTGTCGGCATGGCTACGGGCCAGACCAACTGGATCACCGAGATTCACTTCACCGCCTTCAACTGGGTGGGTGCCGTGCTGCTGTGGATCGTTTGCGGTCCTATCGCTCTGGGCTGCCTGCTGGTCGCTGGCCGCAACCTGCCGGCAATGGACTACAGCACCATCGCCTACTGGGAGGTTCCCGTTGCCCTGTTCATCGGCCTGGTTGTGTTCAGCGAGCCCGTTACGCTCAACACTGCAATCGGTATCATCTTGATTGTTGGCGGCGGCGCATTCCCGACCGTCAAGGCCATGATTCAGGGTTCCAAGATGGAGAAGCAGCAGCAAGTTGCTGAGAATCTGTCTGAACGTCTTGCCGAAGAGGCTGCCAAGGAGGAAGAGCGCTAGCATCCGCCAGCGCTAGACGTAGGAGCCTTTGAAAGGAGGCTGCGTCATGAAGGTTACGAATCGCTTAACCCATATCGCAACGAAGGTTAACTTTGAAGCAGCAATGACCGAGGACCAGCTGAAGGCTGCGTTCGAGGCAAAGGGCATCGCCGGGTTCCCTGCAATGCTCGACATCAAAGAGCGCACGGAGGAGCATGTCCAGTTCATCGCGCTTGATGACCTGCTGGCGTTTGCCAAAGCTTCCGGTGTTGCCGCCGTCACGTATGATGTTACGTATTTCCCGCACGCTGATCAGGGCGAAGTTGAGCGCCAGCTCAAGCAGCTCGGTCACGACCTGGAAATCAGCGCTGAAGTCATTAAGGACGTGTGCGCAACTGAGATTCAGGAGTACCTGGATCTTGATGCCAAGCGTGATGTGGCGGCTCCCGTCCATAGCATCGTCGAGTGCTATGTCAACGGTACGGCTTTCGCGTGGTATGGCCTGAACGACTATCCTCGCCTGAAGGGTGTTGTGCTTCAGAAGCTCGCCCGTGGCGGCCAGAAGGCAAAGCATGATTTCATCATGCGCGCCAGCCGTGCTCAGGTTGACCTGATGGACGAGGACGACATTCCTACGGACGTTGTTCTGCGGTAATAGCTAATTATGGTGGACTGTGCTTATATAAGGGAAGGTGCAGTCCACCATTTTTTTGTCGGTTGCGGAACGTAAGTCATGAGGGATAGCGTTTCGCCTGATGAGGGCCTCTATGAAACGGCGAAATCATAGGAGGGGAGCCCTCAAAGAGGAGATTGTGATGGGGATATTCAAATCAATTGGATTGGGTTCGTGTTCGAGCGATCTGAAATGGTTCCAGGGTGATTTCCATGAAAGATAACGCTCGCTTCGACGCGGAAAAGAGCAAGACCGTACGTAAAGTGGCAACGGCGTCCTTTTTCTGTAACTTCATTGAATGGTTCGACTATGCCACGTACTCGTACTTCGCGGTAGTTATCGCGCAAGTGTTCTTTCCGAACGACGATCCTGCGTTAGCATTGATCCAAACGTTTGCAGTGTTCGCTTTGTCGTTCTTGCTTCGTCCCATCGGTGCTATTTTCTGGGGCAACATGGGCGACAAGAAGGGCCGTAAATGGTCGTTGACCGTTTCGGTCTTCATGATGGCCGGTGCCACGTTCTGCATCGGTCTGCTTCCCGGGTATGCTGCCTTGGGCATCTGTGCTCCGGCTTTGCTGCTTCTGCTCCGCATGATCCAGGGCTTTTCCGCTTCTGGCGAGTATGCGGGTGCGGCAACGTTCTTGGCCGAGTATGCGCCTACGGACAAGCGCGGTATGTATTGCTCTATCGTTCCCGCTTCTACGGCGATCGGCTTGTTGGTTGGCAGCGCTTTTGCGACCGTCATGTACACCATCATGCCGGAAGCCGCGGTGAACGAGTGGGGCTGGCGTATCCCGTTCGTCCTTGCCGGTCCTATGGGTATTGGGGCGTATTTCGTGAACATTCAGCTCGAGGACTCTCCTACGTACCAGGCAATGCAGCGTGCGCTGAAAGACGCTGAGGCCTCTGGCGCCGCCGGTGCCCCGGAGCGTCCTATTCACTGCCTGTTCACGAAGCATCTGCGTAAGCTCATCATCTCCATCGGCGCTGCAATGCTGAACGCCGTTGGCTTCTATGTGGTGCTTACTTACCTTCCGGTATACCTGGAAACTGCAGTCATGATGCCGAAGAACGAGGCGTCGTTGATCACCACCATCGCGTTGGTAACCTACGTCGCTTTCATTTTCGCGAGCGGGCATCTGTCTGACAAGTTCGGTCGCAAGAAGATGCTGATCACTGCATGTGTGTGCTTCATCGTCTTCACCATTCCGGCGTTCATCCTGATGAGCACTGCGAATTTCGTGACCGTCCTCGTGGTCGAGTTGATCATGTGCTTGATTCTCACCATTAACGACGGTACCCTTTCCAGCTACTTGAGCGAGACGTTCCCCACTCAGGTGCGTTACTCGGGCTTCGCCCTTAGCTTCAATATGGCTAACGCGCTGTTTGGTGGTACGGCATCGTTCATCTGCACATCGCTGATCACGGCGACGGGCTCCACCCTTGCTCCTGCGTTCTATATGGTTGCGGTTTCCTGCGTTGCGCTGGTGGCCATGATCATGTCGCACGAGCACTCGAACAAGGATTTGTCCGAGATTTAGAGGTTCGAGTAGGCGATTGCGGACTCCTCCTACCGTGATTGCCTGTTCATAGCAGGCAAGTTGTTGGAGAATTTTTATTTGGGAATCGCGTTTTGCCAACGCGTTTACTTGAGACGATTCTTCATCGGGCTACGTTGCTGAAAGGTAACAACTTGCCTGCAAATGGCTAACATTGATAAGTGCACGGTATCATCTTCTTATCCGCCAGTGCATAGGCGGGCCTTTTTGGTCCTGCCTTGAGGGTAAGGAGGTTGAAATGCGAAACAACATCGCTTCAAGGGGAGGCGATGAACTGCCGTGTGCTGCAGTCGGTTTCAGTCTCAAAGCCGCTGCACTGTTCTTAGGGGAAAATCATGAATGCTGACCAACCGAGACCGATTCAGAACGAAGCTGAACTTACCGAGGCCGAAAAGCATAAGACGCTGAAGAAGGTTGTGTTCTCATCGTTCCTGGGCAACTTCATCGAGTGGTTCGACTATGCCAGCTACTCCTACCTTGCCACCGTCATCGCTTTGGTGTTCTTCCCGGGCGAAGACAAAATGGTCTCAACCATGATGACGTTCGGCGTGTTCGCGCTGGCGTTCCTGGTCCGTCCTCTCGGTGCCATCTTCTGGGGCAACATGGGCGATAAGAAGGGCCGTAAGTGGGCTCTGTCCATCTCCATCCTCATGATGTCTGGCGCTACCTTCCTTATCGGCTGCTTGCCGGGCTACGCCGTCATCGGCGTTGGCGCTCCGCTGCTGCTCCTGCTTATGCGTATGGTGCAGAGCTTCTCTGCTTCCGGTGAATACGCTGGCGCTGCCACGTTCATCGCCGAGTATTCGCCGAAGAACCATCGCGGTTTCTACTGCTCCATGGTTCCTGCTTCCACGGCCGTTGGCCTGCTGGTGGGTTCCCTGTTCGCTACCTGGATGTTCAACACGTTTGGCGCTGCGTCCGACTTCGTGGTGAACTGGGGCTGGCGTATCCCGTTCTGGCTGGCTGGTCCTCTGGGCTACATCACGCACTATATCCGCGAGCATCTGGAAGACTCCCCGGTGTACGCGAAGATGCAGGCCGAGCTTGCCGAGAAGGGCATGAAGAGCGAAGACAAGCCGATCCGCACCCTGTTCAAGAAGCACTTCCGCGTGCTGGCCATCTCCTTCGGCGCATGCGTGCTGAACGCTGTGGGCTTCTACGCTGTTCTGACCTATCTGCCGAACTATCTTGAGGCTACGCTGAACTACGATCCGGCTCAGGCGTCCATCATCACCACCATCGTGCTGGTCGTCTACATCGGCTTCATCTTCCTTTCCGGCCGCATCTCCGACAAGTTCGGTCGCAAGAAGATGCTCATCACGGCTGCTGCGGGCTTCGTGGTCTTCACCATTCCCGCGTTCTGGCTGCTGAACACGCTGGACTTCTTCACCATCCTCGTGGTCGAGCTGGTCATGTGCCTGATGCTCACCATCAACGACGGTACGCTTTCCAGCTACCTGTGCGAGACGTTCCCGACCGACGTGCGTTACTCCGGCTTCGCTCTGAGCTTCAACCTGGCTAACGCTATCTTCGGCGGTTCCGCTTCCTACATCTCCTTCGCCCTGATCAACTTCACGGGCGACCCGATCGCTCCTGCGTACTACATGGTCTTCATCGCCGTTTTGGCCTTGGGCGCCATGATCGCATCGCACGAGCACACCGGCAAGGACCTGTCCGAGGTGTAACGCGTACGCGCATATCGGCAATCCTACGATTTGCCTGATGAATGCCGCTCGAGTGTCTGCACTCGGGCGGCATTTCATTTACAATGGAACCATTGGGTTTTTGCGTAAAGGAGACCGATGTGAGTGAGGCGAATCAAACCCCCAAATCGTTGAAGGCTCAGATTACGCGCACGTCGCTTGTGCTTGCCGCTGCGGCGCTTTTGCGCGAACAGGGCCCGAAGGCAGTCACGTATCGCAAAGTTGCGCAATGGGCGGGGGCCGCTTCATCATCGGTCGGATACTATTTCGAATCCACCAACCAGCTTCTGTATGAAGCGGGTCGTTACAACATCCAGCTTTGGGCCGAGCGTGCTGAAAACGCTGCCGCTACTGCCGAATCCATGGACCAGGCTGACTGTCGCAAGCATCTGATCAACCTGCTCATCAGCGCTAGCCTGCCCGATGATTCCGTGAATCCCGCCGCTCATTACATGCAGTTGCTTGCAGCATCTGAGTCCGAGGACGTTACCGAGGCTTATCGTAACGGTCGCGTGCAGCTCGACCAGGCAGTCGGGCGGATTCTCAAGCATGCGGGCGTGAAGCTGCCTGCACATGTGGTGGGAATCGTCGTCGACGGAGCAGCCGTCGCGGCAATCTCCGAAGGTCGTGAAGTCAGGGAAATCGCAGCCGAGCTCTTGGAGAGCCTTGTAGCGGCGTACGAGGGCTAGGGGCTGTTTGCGTGTTGACTCGCGGGCCTGTCCTGTCGTGTGTGGTCTGGATACATGCAAAACATTGCGATGCTTGCTCGGTCTGGTCCGCAATAAGAGCATCGTTCCAGTGTGCAAGGGTTAGGGAAGTGCTATTTGCGCTGACTCGCAGGTCTGCTTAAGCGCTTGCTAAGCTTCGGTCCTGGTGCGACGAAACAATGAGTGCCTATGCGTTCTCGTTTCGCAACGTGAATAGCTGCGATCCGTATCGGGACGCTATCCAGGGTTTCTTCGACAAGTGCTTCCGAGCTCTTGTTCCGCAATGCTTGTAGCTTAGTTAAGCGGCTATCTGGTATCGACGTGTTCTGAAATACGCTGAAACATGAAAAAGACCCGGACCATATGGTCCGGGTCTTTCTGCATCTTGCGAAGGAGGGGGGATTTCGCTTAGATGCCGATCACGCCCATGCCGACGAGAACCAGGGCTGCGACGCCGAGTGCGCTCACAACGCCCATGCCGACCTTCTCGCCGTTCGTCAGAGCGTAGCCGCGGTCCTTGCGGGCCTTGGCGTACACGAAGAAGCCGGGGATGTAGCCCACGCAGGTGAGCAGCAGGAACGACCAGCCGTTGTACAGCACGCCGACCACCTGGAAGGCCAGGGCGATCACGCCGATGGCGATCTGAGCCGCGTTCTTGTCCTCCTTGGCGGAGAACTTGATCTGGTACAGCGCGATGAACGCCCAGGTGATCACGATGGAGACGGTGCACATGCTGAAGGCGAAGTTGTAAGCATCCTCGCTGAACATCAGCACGATCAGGAACACCTGGATGCAAGCGCCTACGAGCAGCAGGCTCATCTGCGGAGCGCCCTTGCTGTTCAGCTTGCCCCAAGACTCGGGGAGCAGGTGACGCTCGGCCATTTCGGAGGTGGTCTCAGCGGGCAGCATGGTGAAGGACAGCCAAGCGCCTGCAACGCCCACGATGATGGCGATACTGATGAACGCGCCGCCCCAGCCGGGAGCCATGGAATCGAACACGTAGAGCATTGCGGGGTAGTCGAGCTGAGCGATCTCGGTGTAGCTCATGTAGCCGTAGGGGAGCACGGAGCAGCCGACGTAGATGAGCAGCAGGCAGATCAGGCCGATAACCGTTGCCTTGCCCACCTCATGCTTGTTGCGGGCACGGGAGCTCATGACTGCAGCGCCCTCGATGCCGATGAACACCCACATCATGATGATCATGCAGTTCATGACCTGCTCGAACAGGCCGCCCATGCTAGCGGCGTCGGCGCCCATCTCGCCAGCGGCGACGGCGTTGTTGTACACGTTGCCCCAGAAGTCGGCGGTGAAGATGCCGGCGTTGAACATGAAGATGGCGAAGATCAGGAAGATGCCCAAGGAGGCAACCTTCGCCACCATGACGATAGCGTTCAGGAAGGAGGCGCTCTCAACGCCGCGGATGACCAGGAAGGTCAGCGCCCACATGAACAGCGAGGCGACGATCACACACGGCAGGGTGTTGCCGGGGAGGAAGGTGGGGAAGAAGTAGCCGAGCGTGGACATCATCATCGTGGCGAACGCGATGTTGCCCAGCCATGCGGACAGCCAGTAACCCCAGCCGGAAACGAAGCCGGCAAGCGGGCCGAAGCCCTCCTCGGCGTACTGGAAGATGCCCTTGAGCTCGGGCTTCTTGGCGCCCAGGTTGTTCAGCGACAGGGCAAGGGCGGCGAAGCCGATACCGACGACTGCCCAGGCCACCAGCACGGCGCCGGGGCTGGCGACGCCCGCAAGCTGCCCGGTGATGGCGAACACGCCGGAACCGATGCAGGAACTGACGACCATGCCGATCAGCCCGAACAGGCCGATACCTTTAGCTTTCTCGCTCATGATTTCCCTCCTTAGTAGAAATCAATCGTTTGGTTTCGCCCCTGGACTCCGCTTGTTTAGCCGGACATACCGAACCTGCCTACGGTGGCGAATCCCGTTTACAGGCTCAAACGGAACGCAGAGGCGAAACCGATGGAAACAGCGGGCAGCGCGTCGTTTCGCAAGCTGCCCAAAAGGGAGGCCGATCGATCCGGCGGCCTCCCTTTATGAAAACGATTAGTCCTCGCGCACGACCGGCATGCTCATGCAGCGCGGGCCGCCACGGCCGCGGGACAGCTCGGCCGAGGGAATCTCGATGACGTCGATGTTGTTCTTGCGCAGCACGGCGTTCGTGACGTCGTTGCGCTCGTAAACAACCACGCGACCAGGAGCGATGCACAGCGTGTTGGAGCCGTCGTTCCACTGCTCGCGCTCTGCGGCGATACGGTCGCCACCGCCGCAGGGGATCAGCGTCACCGGCATGCCGATGTACTTCTCCAGGATCTGCTCGAGCGGGGCGTTGATCTCATGAACCTTGATGCCGTCGCCTTCGGGCGTGATCTCGAACACGGACAGCGGGCCCATGATGCCGGGATGGATGGTGAACTTGTCAACGTCGATCTGGGTGAACACGGTGTCCAGGTGCATCATGGCGCGGTTGTTCGGGATGTTGAACGCCAGGATGGTGTCGACCGGGGAGGTGGGGTCGTTGAAGATGTTGTGGGCGATGCCGTCGATGGCGTCGGGCTCGGTGCGCTGGGAGATGCCGATGGCCAGCACGTGCTCGTTGATGTTGAGGATGTCGCCGCCCTCGATGTGGAAGGTGTTGTAGCGGCTGTAGTACTGCGGGGTGCCCTGGAAGTCCGGGTGATAGTTGAAGATGTACTCGCCGTAGATGGTCTCACGGTTGCGGGTGACGGAGTACATGCGGTTGATGGAGACGCCGTTGCCGATCATCGCGAAGGGGTCGCGGGTGAAGTACAGGTTCGGCATCGGGGCGACGACCATCTTGGAGGCCTCGGACACCAGGTCGACCAGCGAGTTGGACTTGTCGGTGTGCAGCTCGGTGAGGTTGATGCCCTCCATGGTCTTCAGAACGAAGTCCTTGGAGTCAGGGTAGTTCTCCTGCATGTAATCGAAGATGATCTTGCGATAACGCTCGGTCTTGATGCCGGCTTCGTCGATCCACTGCAGCAGGAACTTCTCGCGCAGCTCGGGGTCGGCGGCCAGAACCTCGGCCGTCAGGTCCTCCAGGTACACGACTTCGACGCCGTTGTCGCGCAGGGCCTGTGCGAAGGCGTCATGCTCTTCCTGAGCAACCTTCAAGAACGGGATGTCGTCGAACAGCAGCTCCTCGAGCGTGTTCGGGGTGAGGTTCAGCAGCTCCTTGCCGGGACGGTGCAGCAGCACCTTCTTCAGCGGCTTGATCTCGCTTTTGACGTTCACGCCAGCCATTGCAAACCTTCTTTCGTCTCGTGGGATGAAGACTATCTTCGCCGTGCAAGCCTTCCAGCGCTTCTTGGCCTAACGCTTTGGGCTTGCGAGTGGGGCGTTTTCGGTGCCCCGTTCCGTTGGCTCCACTTTGCAACCTCCACGTAAAATCCGGAAGGTCTAACGCGGATTTAACGACCCCCGTTTAGAGGTGGAACCAAGGACTATCGCAAAGCGAAACTTCCTAAACCCGCGATAAACCCCTGATGGAGAGCTTATGGTATGGTGTTAAGGAAAGCTGGTAAACAGAGTCGGCCCTCATCGGTTTAGCTGACTTCGGCGCTCATCGTTTCTGTAAACAGGGTGGCGAATCGGGGTTGAGGATAAAATAGGTACGGGGAAGTAGTTACAATACCGAGGATTGCCTTGGCCGGCTGCGGGAGGCTGGCGGCAAAGCGTTCTACGGAGGGGCCTGTGGAGCTTGCACTGTTCTATTACACGCTGCTGATGCTGCTCGTTTCCATTTTGGTGGCGGCGGTATGCTTGTCCTCGTACCTGGTGTCGCGCAAGAAGACCATGCTGTTCCTTTCGGTCGCCTTCGCGTTCTACTTTTTCGACATTTCCTTGGTGTTTCAAGACGAGTTCATCGTCCGCTCAAGCGGAGATACGCTCACCTCCGGATATCTCCTAGTCCGTTCGCTTGCTTCGGTGCTGACCGGGGGCGGGTTCGTCACGGCGTTCTGGGTCTTGCTTTGCGACTATCTGAACGAAACGCGCCGCAGCATGTTCGCGGTACCGCCGGCGGTTTTCGCGATCGCCAGCATTGCCACGCTGGTGGTTCTTCCCGATGGTGATGTGCAGCGCTTCTGGTTCTGGTCCATACGCCAGTTCTATATATATTGGATCCTGTTGTATGCGGGATATAGCTTCTTGCGTCAGAAAGACGACGCCGAGCGCGCCCGCATGTGGCGGCATCGGGGTTTGTATGCGGTGGCATGGGTACTGGGCCTGATCGTGTTGGCCGAGGATGCCGCTTCCTTCCTGGTGCTGGACTTGCCATCGGTTAACCTGGGCTTGATTATCTTCAGCGCCGAGCGCAGCTATGCGGAGAATCTGCTGATGCTGGTCATCGGCGTTGCCGCGGTGCGCAATGGGGCTCGTATGCTTTCGCTTCGTTTCGAGCGTCCTCCTGCGCAGGGTGGTAGCAAGCAGCAGGAGCAGCAGATCGTCGAGAACCTGAACGTGTTCGCCACGCGCCATAAGCTCTCCCAGCGCGAGCGCGAGGTGCTTTACCTTATCCTGCTGGGCAAGGATAACCAGAACATCGCATCCGAGATGTCGCTGGCGCTTTCCACGGTGAAGGTGCACGTGCACAACATCTTGAAGAAAACGGGCGATGCCAGCCGACAGGAATTGATCCAAAACTTCTGGAAGATGTCGTAAGGCTTGCTACGCTCGGCGCGCTTCAGCCGCCTGTCCCCGAAAACCTACCCTCCGCCGCCGTTGGCCGACATGCTGTGTTACGGGCGTGTGTCGAAACGGCGTCACAAACGCTTTCGCGTGCTAAAGTATCCCCCATATACCACAAGGAGGGGCGGGGATGCCCCAGTAGGAAAGGAGGGAACGATGGCAAGCTCGATTACCGAGAAGCTGAAGAACATCGGCCCCGGTGCTTTGGTCGCAGCTGGTTTCGTCGGTCCCGGCACGGTCACCACGTGCACGGTCTCTGGTGCAAGCTATGGCTACACCATGTTGTGGGCGCTGCTGTTCGCCACCGTCGCAACCATTATCTTCCAGGAGATGGCGGCCCGTGTGGGCATCGTCACGCAGGAGGGCCTGGGTGAGAACATCCGCGATCGCATTTCGCATCCGGTGCTGAAGTGGATTGCAATCGTGATTGTTATCATCGCCATCTTCATCGGCAACACCGCATACGAGACGGGCAACATCACGGGCGGCATCCTGGGTATCCAGGCGGTAGTCAACGCTCCCATGATCCCCATCGTCATCGTGTTGGGCATTTTGGCTTTCGCCGCCATGTGGGTGGGTTCTTACAAGCTGGTCGAGAAGATCCTCACGGGCATCGTCATCTTCATGGGCCTGGTGTTCCTGATCACCGCGTTCGCCTCTCCCGTTGATTGGGGTGCGGTCGTGGCCGGCCTGTTCACGCCTACCCTGCCCGAGGGTCAGGCTGGCGCTAAGGGCATCCTGACTGCCGTGGGCCTGATCGGCACCACCATCGTGCCGTACAACCTGTTCCTGCATGCTTCCGGCGCATCCGAGCGCTTCAAGGATCCCGAGCAGATCGCCGACGCACGTTTCGACTGCGTTCTGTCCATCGGTCTGGGCGGTATCATCTCCATGGCCATCCTCGTCTGCGCTGCGGCTAACATGCACGCTGCCGGCATCACCGTCACCAACGGCAAGGACATGGCCGTCGCCCTGCAGCCGCTGCTGGGCAACTGGGCTACGGTGCTCATCGGCATCGGTCTGCTGGCTGCCGGTTTCTCCAGCGCCATCACCGCTCCGCTTTCCGCTGCTTACGCCGTCAACGGCGTGCTCGGCTGGGGCAAGACGCTGAAGGACCTCAAGTTCAAGGTCGTGTGGATCATCGTGCTGGTGGCTGGCTGCTTGATGGCCGTGCTGCTGGGCAAGAGCCCCACGGAGCTGATTCTGGTGGCTCAGGCGGCCAACGCCATTCTGCTGCCCATCATGGCGTTCTTCGTGATGTACGTTGCCAACGGCAAGAGCCTGGGCAAGTGGCGCAACCATGCGTTCTCCAACATCTGCGGCGTCATCTTCATCTGCATCACGCTGTTCATGTGCTGGCGTAACATGTCCAGCTTCCTGACCACGCTGCAAACGCTTATCGGCGCATAGCGGCTTCGGATACGGGAAACATGCGCAAAGGCCTGTCGGGCGAAAGTCCGGCAGGCCTTTTTGGCTTTAGGCTGACTTTTGCGCCCTTGGCGTGAGAGGTGGTAAACCGCCTGCTATGCGGGTAGTCCTGATTCGCTGTCTGGATACGCTCGGGCGATGCTGCAATCGGGCAGTGGGATTGTTTGCCTTGGTTGACCAGATTGCCTGGCATGTCGGTTGGGCTGCATGTGCGCGAGATGTTCGGGTATGTGCCCCGAGGTGGGGAGGTGCGCTATCGGCGGGGAAGCTCCTTTCGGTTGGATAGCCCGTTCGGTGCCTCCTCGTGCTGGTTTGTCGAAGCCTGCTCGGTTTTACCCAACAATTACCTTCGGGTCGCCCCGGGTGTCTCGTGGGCCGCATATACTAATAGGGTAGAAGCGGAATGGTTTTCGCGCGGCGCTTGCGCCAATTTCGCAGGCAAGCCGAGTTTGGCTGCGAAGGTCGCAAAACCTGTGCTGGCCCGCGCTGGAAGGCGGCCGCGGATTCGGCTGATGAAGCCGACAGAGGCGCATCGATCGGATAGAGGCGATGCGCCGCCGAAGTAAGGAGCGCCCGATGAACATCCTGGCAATCAACGGAAGCCCTAAGGGTACACGAAGCAACACTTGGCGCTTGACCAGCGCTTTTCTTGATGGAATTGTCGCTCAAGAGGAGAACGGTCGCAAGCAGGCGCCGGAGATCGAAACCCTTAGCGTCAGCGCGCTCGATATCAAGCCTTGCCTGGGCTGCTTTTCCTGTTGGAGCAAGACGCCGGGCGAATGTTGTATCCATGACGATATGCAGGCGGTCATCGAGAAGATCTTATGGGCCGACATCGTCGTCTGGAGCTTTCCCTTGTATTACTTTGGGCTGCCCGGCCAGCTGAAGAACCTGATTGACCGCCAGCTTCCCATGTCGCTGCCCTTTATGAGCGCGGAAACGGAAAGCGGCGGGCATCCTTCCCGCTACGATATGAGCGGCAAGCGCACGGTGGTCATCTCGACCTGCGGTTTCTACACGGCAAAGGGCAACTATGATTGCGTGACCAGCTTGTTCGATCGGCTTTGCGGGAAGGACGGCTACGCGGCGATCTTCTGCGGGCAGGGCGAACTGTTCAGGGTGAAGGAGCTGGCGGATCGCACTGACGAGTACCTTTCCTGGGTTCGGAAGGCCGGGGAGGAGTTCGCTTCCGGCAAGGTTTCGAGGGAAACCCGCCGCAAGCTTGAGCAAAACCTGTTCCCGCGCGATATCTTCGAGGCGATGGCTGATGCCAGCTGGGGAGTGGGCGAATCGGGCGAGAAAGAGGACCCCAGCCTGGTGTTCACTCGGCAGATGGCGGCCTTGTATCGCAAGCAGGCATGGCCGGGGCGGGATATCGCGCTCGACATGAACTATACCGATATCGACAAGACCTATCGCATCGTCCTCGGGGAAGGTGGAAGCCGTGTCGAAACGGAACCCGCCGAAGGCTTCTCTGCGGATTTCACCACGCGCATCAACACGCCTTTGGCCGTTTGGCGCTCGATTGCTAGCGGGGAGATCGCCGGCGACGAGGCGCTCATGAAGCACCTGTACTCGGTTGAAGGCGACTTCGACCTGATGATCCATTGGGATGATTATTTCGGCGCAGCGAACGTTGCGGATGCCGGCGAGCAGGGCGCTGGCGAACAGGTCACCGCTGCAGGCGCGGGCGCGAACGCCAGCGAGCCGAAGACCAACATGTTGTTGCTTTTGATTCCCTGGATCGTGTTTTGGGTTGCGGCTGCGATCGATGGCTTCTGGGGAAGCCTGATCAGCATAGCGGTATGCGTCTTGCTACCTGTCCTGATGCAGCGGACGAAGGCGACCGTGTACGACCAGATCTCGGCACTGGCGGTCGGCGTTTGCTCCATCGCGTTGCTAGCGGGAGCGTCTTCTACCCTGATCATTTCAGCGTCGTATTTCCTGTTTGGGGCGTTGTGGACGGCTACTTGCTTCTTCAAAGTGCCGCTGACCGCGCACTACTCGAAGAACAGCTACAACGGGGAAGCGGCGTTGCGCAATCCGATCTTCATGAGGACGAACCGCATCCTGACCGCGGCATGGGGCGTGCTGTACTTGATTACGCCCATCTGGACGTACTTCATCATGCAAACGGATGCAGCCAGCTTCGTCGGCGCGATTAACTCCATTCTTCCGGCGCTGATGGGCGTGTTCACCGCCTGGTTCCAAAAGTGGTATCCCCGGCACATCGCGCGTGGGTAGCCGAGATTTGGGAGTCGGGGAGCCATGGCAGCGCCCTTGAGACTACCTTGCCCGTGCGTGTACCTGCGCTTTCGTCTGAGAGCGAAGGGCGCTTCTCGGTCTATTGATAACAGTTGCGGGTAGTTTCGAGCGGATTCTCCCCGGCGCATCCGCTTTGCCGGGAAATGAGGCCTCTCAGGAAATGAAAAGGCCATCGGCTTGAGCCGATGGCCTGGTGCTTCATGGTGCCCCAGATACGATTCGAACGTACGACACCCGCTTTAGGAGAGCGGTGCTCTATCCCCTGAGCTACTGAGGCGCGCACATCATTGTAGCATTAAACCTTTTGGCTCGATGCTCGCACATGCCAATATCACGGGTTAAGCTTCGCGGCTGCTACGCCCTCGCGAATTCGAGCAGCTGCGCAGGGTCGGAGATGATCGCGCCCGCCTGGGCCTCAACCAGGGTGCTCGCCGGGTTGTAGCCCCAGTCGACGCCGATCGCGTATGTTCCGGCATTGTGGGCAACGCGCATGTCGCCGGCCGAGTCGCCCACATAGGCGGTGCGCTCGGGAGCGCTGCCCAACTCGCGGATGGTTCGCAGCAAGCCGGTGGGGTCGGGCTTGCGGGGAATGCCTTCGCATTCTCCATGTAGCACCTCGAAAAGGTCGGGGAGGAATCGCGGGATGACATCCTTCACGCCGCCCTCGTATTTGTTCGAGAGCACCGCAAGCTTGCATCCTCGCGCTTTCAGCTCGGCCAGCGTCTCAGGCATATGCGCGTAATGGCGTGTGCGAGCATGCCCGGTTTGGGGGTACAGCGCCTTCCAATATTCAAGCGCCTCGGCGCACACGGCGTCAGAGGTTCCTTCGGGAAGGGCGCGATAGATCAGGCGTTGCGCGCCGTCGCCCACGAAGCTGTGGATAGCAGCGTCGGTGTGGGTGGGGTAGCCGAAATGAGCGAGCGTTTCATTGGTGACGTGGATGAGGTCGGGCATAGTGTCCAGGATCGTTCCGTCCAGGTCGAAGATGAACGTGTCGAATATCGGATGCGATTCGGTCATCGTTGCCTCCTGAAAATGAAAACGACGGCTCTCGGCCGTCGTTGATGATCGATGGAGCGGGTGACGGGACTCGAACCCGCGAATGCGAGCTTGGGAAGCTCGTGCCTTACCACTTGGCGACACCCGCATGCTTGGCAGGCGCTCCTTGCCATACCGTGTGGGCATTATAGCCTAAAACGTGCGAATGGGGGTAGGGAATGTGAACGCATGCGAAATTCCCCACACCTAGGCATTACGAATGCAATCGCACCGGCTTATGAATACGGATCGAATTGCCAATCGGGGGCTTTGCGCGGGATGGCGATGCTTGCCGGATCGAATTGCTCGAACAGCAGCTTCTCCGGCGTGGTCTCAAGCGCATCCGCAAGCTCTTCGACCATCGAAAGGCGAACATTCGCCGTGCCTTTCTCGATCTTGTTGAGCTGTGGCCGGCCGATGCCGACCATGGCCGCGAAGCAGGTCTTGTTGATTCGGCCCCGTTCACGAAGGCGCTTCACGTTGCGGCCGAGCGTGACGGCCATCTTCGGCTCGTCGCTCGGCGTACTCGCCAGCTCATCGATATGTGGGACGGAAGTCTGCATGCATCGAGCGTAACGGCATGATTACGCAATGCTGTAACCTAGCGGTTACGTTCCAGGGGTATTTTTCGAGAAAAAGCAACGCTGCAACCTATATATAGGAGTGGGATAGCGCGAGCTCCCGTGAACACCCTGTTTCGGCCGCATGCCATTTTTATGGTTGTCAATCTGGGATGATACAATGCACGATGATTAATTGGGGCTTGGTGTGCGATTGTGAGTCGTTCGTCAAGCCGCTGAAGGAAAGTTGAAATCGGGTAGCGTAGGCACCATGCCGGTGGGGAGCCGCATGGAATCTGTGCGGTGCGGAAGAAGGTAACGCAGGCCCGAACGGACTGCTGTGAGGAGATCTTGCATGGCATTCAAAAAGAACCGCCGTCCCCAAGCGAACGATCTGCTAGCTTCCCAGGTGCCCGCCGGCTACCGTCCGGCGTTCACTCCCGGCTCCCAAGGTCCTGGCGCAAACAACGCGTTTCGCAATCAGGCGGGCGCGTCGCAGTATTCGCGTTCGAACCCGCAGTATTCGGCGCAGCGTTCGCGCAAGTCTGCCAAGGGCAAGAAGATCGCCCTTGGCGTGTGTTGCGCGCTGATCGTCGCCCTTATCGGATGCGGAACCGCGTTTGCCGTTTGGTACAACAACGTGAACAGCCAGCTGAATACGGGCGGTAAAACGTCCGAGGAGTTGGAGAGCATCAACGAGCAGTTGGTTAACTCCAGCTTCAACGAGCCGTTCTACATGATGCTGATCGGCTCGGATAAGCGTGAGGGCGATGACGAAGGCGGCGCACGTTCCGACACGAACATCGTCGTGCGCGTCGACCCGACTTCCAACCAGGCAACGCTCGTGTCCATTCCCCGTGACACCATGATCGATATCGACGGCTACGGCACCAACAAGTTCAACGCTGCGTACAATTACGGCGGCGCTGCGGCGACCATCCGCGAGGCAACCCAGCTCACCGGCGCCAGCATCTCGCATTATGCCGAAGTCAACTTCGAGGAGCTGGTCAGCCTGGTCGACGCCGTCGGAGGCGTCGACGTCATGGTCGACGAGCGCATCGACGACACCGATGCCGACAACACCACCGACCACCCCGAGAACCCGCGCATCATCATCGAGGCCGGCGAGCAGCACCTTAACGGCGAGCAGGCCCTGGTGTTCGCGCGTAGCCGCGCCTATGTCGACGGCGACTTCACGCGTACGGCCAACCAGCGCAAGCTCATCCAGGCTCTGGTGGACAAGGTGCTGGCCCTGCCCGTCACCGAGCTGCCTGGAGTTATCCAGGCTGCGTCGAAGTGCGTTACCACCGACATGAAGGTCAACGACATCATCTCGCTGGCGCAGCAGTTCAAAGACGATGGCGATCTGGTCATGTATTCCGCCATGTTGCCCTCTATCACCGGTTATGTCGACGGCGTTTCCTATGTGTTCGCCGATGAGGACAAGGTCACCGAGATGATGAAGGTCGTCGACCAGGGCGGTGATCCCAGCGGCATCACCGGCTCCACCAGCAAGCTTGCGCAGAAATATGGCGCCGGGTCCTCTGCTGGCGGATCTTCTACGGGCGGAACCGCTACGGGTAGCGGGATGTATGCCGGCAATGATTACGATACAGGCGCCGCATCCGCGTATAGCGGCGGTTATTCCGCAAGCGGAACCGGCTCTTCGTCTTACTACGGTGGCGCAACGGGCGGTGCCACGGGCGGCTATGCCGATGCATCGTCTAGCGCATACGGTGCCGGGACGGGCTATTCCGGAGCGGCATCTACCGGCGGTTCTACTAGCTCGTCCGGCACGGGCGGCTACGCAGTAGGTGCAGGAACCGGCGGCTATGCAACGGGCACCGGCGTAGGCTCTGCCTACTAGCGCTTTCTTCGATCTTCAAAGGGACGCGGTTTAAAGCTGCGTCCCTTTTTGCTTCCCAACGAAAAGGGCTCGCAATCCGAATGGGATTGCGAGCCCTTGTGCGATCTGCGGCGGGTAACGGGTTACTGCTCGGTGGCGTATCCGTCGGGGTTCATGGATTGCCAACGCCAGCTGTCGGCGCACATACGGTCAAGGTCGTACTCAGCGACCCAGCCCAGCTCGGTGCGCGCCTTGTCGCAAGCAGCGTAGTTGGTGGCAACGTCGCCGGCACGGCGCGGCTTGATCTGGTAGGGGATCTCGTGGCCGCAAGCCTTCTCGAACGCGTGCACGACATCGAGCACGCTCGAGCCCTTGCCGGTGCCAAGGTTGAAGATGCCCACGCCGCGGCGGCTGCCGTCGGCGGCTGCTTCGCCTTCCAGCGATCCCAGGCCCAGCGCCTTGCCGGTGCCAACTTTGCCGCCCATCCATTCAAGCGCCGCCACATGGCCGCGGGCCAGGTCGACCACATGGATGTAGTCGCGCACGCCCGTGCCGTCCTGGGTGTCGTAGTCGTCGCCGAACACGCCGACGCACTCCAGCTTGCCCACGGCAACCTGCGCGACGTAGGGCAGCAGGTTGTTCGGGATGCCCTTCGGATCCTCGCCGATCAGGCCGCTCTCATGCGCGCCGATGGGGTTGAAGTAACGCAGCAGCACGACGTTCCACTCGTTGTTGCCCACGTACAGGTCGGTGAGCACCTGCTCGAGCATGCTCTTGGTCCATCCGTAGGGGTTGGTGCAGTCGTGCTTGGGGCACTCCTCGGTGATCGGGATGAACTCGGGCTCGCCGTACACCGTTGCGCTGCTGGAGAACACGATGTTCTTCACGCCATGGTTGCGCGCCACATCGCACAGCACCAGCGTGCCGGCGATGTTGTTCCAGTAGTACTCCAGCGGCTTCTGCACGCTTTCGCCTACTGCCTTGAAGCCGGCGAAGTGGATGATGGCGTCAACGTCGTTTTCGGCGAAGATAGCGTCAAGCGCTTCTCGGTCCAAGATGTTCTGCTTGTAGAAACGCAGCTGGGTATCGTCGGCACCGATTCCGCAGATCTTGCGGATGCGGTCGACGGCGATCTGGCTGGAATTGCTCAGGTCGTCCACGATGACCACGCTGTAGCCTCGCTGGATCAGTTCGACGCAGGTATGGCTGCCGATGAATCCGGCACCGCCCGTGACCAGGATGCTCAGGTCCTTCTGGTCTTTCGCCAGTCCTTTGTTTGCCATGAAAGCTCCTTATCCTTTGAGCAGGTCTTCCCTGTACGCGCAAGCGCGTTCTCATGGGCTTCATGGTAGCAGTCCGCCGGTCTCTTACAGGTAAAGAGTTTGAAAGCAACACGTGCGCATGAGCGCATCGAAGACGCCGGCAGCGTTCGTAGCTGATAAGCCGCCGTTCAGAACGAGTTCAAAGAATATTCTTGACCTAGAATAAACATGCCGCTATTCTATTCTCAGTTGGAGATAACGCTTCTCGATATCTCCTCCCCCTCGTTTCACTCGTCTGACGCAAAGGCCGCCTCCCCCGCGGCCTTTCGTCATTTTTGGGGATATCGAAGCGGGGGTGCCTGCTGCGTTCCGAGGCTCCGATGAAGTAAATTCTAGGCGACCATTGATTTGCGGTTTGCGCAATCACCTGGCGCGATCATCCCCGCTTGTCCCCGAATTTCGGCAGCTTTTTCAGCAAAGCCCAGGCGATTTGCTTATCCTGGGGCGTTTGTAAAAGGGACCCGAAGTCAAGAAACGATATCGCGGTGCGGCCAAGCAGGCGGGTTGTCTTCCCGGAGGGAACGGCAAGGTGATACGCCTGCCCGAGGAGCGCGGCGCTTTTGCCGTCCGCGGCTACGATGCAGATCGGGTCCAAGCCCTCGATCAGAACGAACAGGGCCTGCTGGTCAAGATCGCCGGGCACGACGTATGTGCACGCATCATGCCCGTACCCCAAAGCCGCCAATGAACTGTCCAGCGCTTTTTCGGCAGCCTCCGAAAGCGGTTCGGAGCTGATGACGCAGCACAGCCCAGCGCGGGTGCCGCTCATATACTGACCGAACAGCTCCCAGGTTTCGTCCAATGCGACCTCGTATTTGTTACCGCTCATGGTTTTTTTCACACCCGCTCTTGCCCTCGAAACGCGTTCGCCGTATAACCGAATCATACCAAGAACGCAAATAGCCGCGAACGGCGTGGAGCCATCGTCGCGGAAACAAAGGAGGACGTTATGTGCACTAACGGCATCAACACCGGTCAGTTCGAGATGATGATCGAGCAGATCGACGACCATTTGAAGCTCGAGCGCCGTTGGGCCCACACGCTGGGTCACAAGGCGGGCGACGCCGGCTATGAGAATGTTTCCAAGAAGCTGCACGAGGCGCAGGCGCTCATCGACGATGTGCGCGCGCTGCTCGACGAGGCGAAGGATGCGCTGGAAGACGATGCGGAGGCCGCCGGCGGCGTTACGGTCGAGCTGGTGTAGCCCGGTATGGCGAACGACCTGATGCGGTTCTCGGTCGCCATGCCTGAGGACCTGCTGGTAAGCTTCGATCGCCTGGTATCGCGACGGGGGCTGGCGAAGAACCGCAGCGAAGTGGTGCGCGACCTGGTCCGCGATGCGCTGGTCGAGGACGAGTGCGCGATGCCCGGCGTCGAGGTTGCGGGGTCGTTGACCATCGTGTTCGACCACCACGCAAACGACCTGCAGGAAAAGCTGCATGCCATCCAGCACGAGTACTTCGGCAACATCGTGTCGTCCATGCATGTGCACCTCGATGAGCACATGTGCTTGGAGGTCATCGTGCTGCGCGGATATACGGAGCTGGTTCAGAGCATTGCGAACTTGATCCTCGGAACCAAGGGCGTGCAAAACGGCAAGCTCGTGCTCACCGTCGCCGAACATCACCACGAACACCATTAAGCGATCATCGGCCGTGCGGATCGAACGCCGTGCGGCCGTTCATATATATAAGGAGCAATGCAATGGATACTACGGTCATGCTCGGCCATGGCAGCGGCGGCACCATGATGAAGCGCATCATTGACGAGGTGTTCTTCGCCGCCTATGCAGGCGAAGAGCTTTTGCGTGGCGATGACGCGGCGGTGCTGCCCGCGCCGGCGCAAGGCGAGCGCCTGGCGTTTTCCACGGATAGCTTCGTGGTCACACCGCACTTCTTCCCGGGTGGCGATATCGGCCGTTTGGCCGTGTGCGGCACGGTGAACGACGTCGCCACCAGCGGCGCCACCCCGCGCTACCTGAGCTGCGGCTTCGTGTTGGAAGAGGGCTTCCCCATCGAGGACCTCAAGCGCATTTGCACCAGCATGGCCGAAGTGGCGAAGGAGGCTGGCGTGCACCTGGTCACGGGCGACACCAAGGTGGTCAACCGCGGTCACGGCGACGGCGTGTACATCAACACTGCGGGCATCGGCACGCTGCGCGAGGGCGTGAACCTGGGCGGCGCGCAGTGCAAGCCGGGTGACAAGGTGCTGGTCAGCGGCACGTTGGGCGACCACGGCATCACCATCATGAGCTGCCGCGAGTCGCTGTCGTTTAAAGCGGATCTGCAAAGCGATGCTGCGCCCCTGAACCACCTCATCGCCGAGGTGCTGGCGGCGGCGCCAGGCACGCGTTGCTTCCGCGACCCCACGCGTGGCGGCCTGGCCTCCACGCTCAACGAACTGGCGTCGCAATCCGGCACCGACATCACGGTGGAGGAGGACGCCGTCCCCGTGAAGCCCGCCGTGCAGGGCGCGTGCGATATGCTCGGCTACGATGTGCTGCAGGTGGCCAACGAGGGCAAGATGGTGTGCGTTGTCGCCCCTGAGGACGCCGACGCGGCGCTTGCGGCCATGCGCGCGAACAAGTACGGCGCCGATGCCGCAATCATCGGCGAAGTGTCCGAGGCGCAGCCCGAGCGCTGGTCGAAGGTCTTCCTGCGCACGGCCTTCGGCGGCACGCGCATCCTGGATATGCTGGTGGGCGAGCAGCTGCCGCGCATCTGCTAGACGCGTTTAGGCGACAACGGTTCGATCGGCCCCGCTTCTCCTCGAGAAGCGGGGCTTTTTGCGTGTTCGGCTGGAGCATTCGGTGACAAAACGGTCACGACGTGGGTGAAACGCCGTTGCGAAAGCGTCGTCGTAACCGCTCCCCGGGTATTTTCCTGATTCGTATTGCAATCATCGGCAGTAGTGGTATTGTGCCTGCATTGCTTAATTGGGGTATGACCCGGTAGCATTTCGCCGGGGCTTATAGACGAGAAGGAGTTACCATGGCACATCCGGTTATTGTGGCTGACGAGTGCATCGGCTGCGGCATTTGCGTTGACGCCTGCCCGCAGGAGGTCCTGGAGGTCAACGGTGGCGTTGTCGAGGCTGTGAACGAGGAGAACTGCATCGCTTGCGGTGACTGCGTCGAGGAGTGCCCCATGGGCGCCATTCCCGAGGTTGTCGAAGAGTAACCTCTGTCGTTGATCGCATTGAACGAGGCCCTTGCCTATATATAGGCAAGGGCCTCGTTGCGTATGAGGGTTCGATACGGGGGTCGGGCCGAGCTGCGAGGCGGGCTCGACCTTCTGCGTGCAACGGCCGAAACGTGCGCTGCGAAGACGGAAGGGCGTCTCCGGTGCCGGCGTTTGAGTGGGCGCGGGGTCTTGCGCCAAACGTCCTTTGAGGATCTATTGCATAGCGACTGAGATCCTGCAAGTTGCATCACATTCGCGATTAAGCCGCGATTCGGTGCCAGTATGGGTGTCGTTCTTCGGAGAAGCACATTATTTTCCCAGCTCAAAAGCTTGATAGAGAAATTTCAACCTATCTGACATTTTGGTGTTGACAAAACGTAACATTATATTTCTCAAATAACTTGACATGCCCAGACTTAGATTTTATAGTACGAATCGTTGGAAAAAGGCTAAGCCCTTAGAGCCTAGCCGCAGTACCTGATTTCGGTTACATAACTCCAAGTGAGAGGAAGCAATCATATGAGCAAGATTCTGGGTATCGACCTTGGCACCACCAACTCCGCCATGGCCGTCATGGAAGGATCCGAGCCCGAGATCCTCGTGAACGCCGAGGGCGACCGCACCACTCCGTCCGTCGAGGGCTTCCGCAAGGATGGCGAGCGCGTGGTCGGCAAGGCCGCTAAGAACCAGGCCGTCACCAACCCTGAGAATACCGTCTCCTCCGTCAAGCGCTTCATCGGCCGCTCCTTCGCCGAAACCCAGGCAGAGCAGGCGAAGGTCAGCTACAAGGTGCAGGCAGGCAAGGACGGCCGCACCGTCGTCGACATCGACGGTAAGGACTACACGCCCGAGGAAATCTCCGCAATGGTCCTGCAGAAGCTGAAGAACGATGCTGAGAAGCAGGTTGGCTCGCCCATCACGCAGGCCGTCATCACCGTCCCGGCATACTTCAACGACGCTCAGCGTCAGGCCACCAAGGACGCCGGTAAGATCGCCGGCCTCGAGGTCCTGCGCATCATCAACGAGCCTACGGCAGCTGCTCTGGCATACGGCCTCGACAAGACGAACAAGGACGAGAAGATCCTCGTGTTCGACCTGGGCGGCGGCACGTTCGACGTGTCCATCCTGGAGCTCGGCGACGGCGTCTTCGAGGTTGCCGCTACTGCAGGCGACAACCAGCTGGGTGGCGATGACTGGGATCACCGCGTCATCGATTGGCTGGCCGACAAGTTCGCAAAGGACAACGGCGGCATCGATCTGCGCAAGGACAAGATGGCCCTGCAGCGCCTGAAGGAAGCTGCCGAGAAGGCCAAGATGGAGCTGTCCAGCACCACGCAGGCCAACATCAACCTGCCGTTCATCACCGCTGACGCCACCGGCCCGAAGCACCTGGATTACACGCTTACCCGCGCTGAGTTCGAGTCCATCACCAAGGACCTTCTGGACCGTTGCCGCAAGCCTGTCGAGCAGGCGCTGCGCGATGCCGGCATGTCCCAGGGCGACATCGACGAGGTCATCCTCGTCGGCGGCTCCACCCGTATGCCCGCCGTGCAGGAGCTGGTGAAGCGCATGACCGGCAAGCAGCCGAACATGTCCGTGAACCCCGATGAGGTCGTGGCCATGGGCGCTGCCGTTCAGGGCGGCGTGCTCGCCGGCGACGTCGAGGGCATCCTGCTGCTGGACGTTACGCCTCTGTCCCTGGGCGTGGAGACCATGGGCGGCATCATGACGAAGATGATCGACCGCAACACCACCATCCCCACCCGCAAGACTGAGGTGTACTCCACCGCAGCTGACAACCAGACCTCCGTTGAGATTCACGTGCTGCAGGGCGAGCGCCAGATGGCCAAGGATAACAAGACGCTGGGCAAGTTCCAGCTGACCGGCATCCCGGCTGCCCGCCGCGGCGTGCCGCAGATCGAGGTCACGTTCGACATCGACGCCAACGGCATCGTGAACGTTTCCGCTAAGGACCTGGGCACCGGCAAGCAGCAGCAGATCACCATCAGCGGCTCCACGGCTCTGAACGATGAGGAAGTCGACCGCATGGTCAAGGACGCCGAGGCTCATGCCGAGGAGGACAAGAAGCACAAGGAAGAGGTTGAGACCCGCAACAATTGCGATGCGTTGGTCAACGCCACCGAGCAGACCCTGAACGAGCTGGGCGACAAGGTGCCCGCGGACTCCAAGTCCGCCGCCGAGGAGGCCATCAACGAGGCGAAGACGGCTCTGGCCGGCTCCGATATCGAGGCCATCAAGGCTGCCACCGAGAAGCTGCAGCAGGCAGGTTACAAGCTGGCCGAGGTCGCATACAGCCAGCAGGGCGCCGATCAGGCGGCCGGCGCGGCAGCGGGCGCTCAGTCCGATGACGGCCCCATCGAGGCCGACTACGAGGTCGTCGACGACAAAGAAGGGAAGTAAGAGCCATGACGATGCAGAGCACGCCCGAGCCTGAGCGCGCAACGCAGGATCAGGGCACCCAGATTCCCATCCAGGATGAAGCGTCCGATGTGAAGCAGGAAGGCGCCGCCCAGCAGGGCGGTGCCGCCCCCGAGGCAGCCGATGCCGCATCTGATGCGGTCAAGGAAGCCGAGGAAGTGCTCGAGGCCCAGGCCGAAGAGGCTCCCACCAACGACGAGCTGGTGGAGAAGGCCCAGGCAGAGGCGAAGGACTGGCAGGACAAGTATTTGCGCCTGCATGCCGAATGGGACACGTATCGCCGTCGTACGGCAGAGCAGCGCGAGCAGGAGCGCCTACGCGCCGGTGAGAAGCTGGTCGAGAAGCTGCTGCCCGTTATCGACGATTTCGAGCGCACCATCGACTATGCCGAGAAGAACGGCGAGGCCGGTTTGATCGACGGCGTGAAGGCCGTGCACAGCAAGTTCGTGAACGTGCTGGAAACCGGCGGCGTGCAGGTCATCAACCCTGCCGGCCAGGCTTTCGATGCGCTTGAGTGCCAGGCGGTCGCCACGGTCGACGATGCGTCGGTGCCGGACGAGACGGTGCATGAGGTGTACCAGAAGGGCTACAAGATGGGGACGAAGGTTCTCCGAGCCGCAATGGTCACCGTCACCACGGGCGGTCCGAAGAGGCCCAAGCCCGAGAGCGAAGACGAATAGATAGCTTTTGCGAGGGCGGGCGGTATGGTCCGCCCTCGTGCTTACTTAAGAAAGGAAGGTGGAGCGCATGCCGGCTACTCCGGATTACTACAAAACGCTGGGCGTTCCGCGCACGGCGACCACCGACGAGATCAAGAAGGCGTTCCGCAAACTAGCGCGCAAATACCACCCCGATGCGGGTGGCAGCGAGGCCAAGTTCAAGGAGATCAACGAAGCCTACGAGGTCTTGTCAGACGATAAGAAGCGCAAGCTGTATGACCAATATGGCACGGCGAACGAGAATCAGATTCCCCGAGGATGGGGCGGTGGCTCCGTGAACGTCGAGGACATCTTCGGCGGCGCCGGTGCAGGCGGTTTCGGCAGCTGGGCCGATATCCTCGAAAGCATCCGCCGCGGCGAGGGCGCATTCGGCTCGAACTGGGATTTCAACGGTGCCGGCGCCAGCGGCTTTGCAGGACGCCAACCGCGTCCGCGCAAGGGCCAGGACATGAACGTCACGCTGAACGTTACGTTCGAAGAGGCGTTTTCCGGTACGGAAAAGCGTGTCACCGTTCGCGTGCCCGGTCGCGCCGACTCGGAAACGCTCACCGTCAAGGTCCCTGCGGGCGCTGTCGACGGCGGACGTTTGCGCTTCCGCGGCAAGGGCGCGCCCGGCGAGTCGGGCGGTGAAGCCGGCGATTTGCTGGTCACCACCCGCATCCAGGATCATCCATATTTCAAGCGGGATGGGGCCGATGTGCTCATCGATGTGCCCGTCAACGTGGCGGAAGCCGCGTTGGGCGCCAGTGTCGTGGTGCCTGCTCCCGATGGCACGAAGGTGCGCGTGAAGGTGCCTGCCGGTACCCAAGACCAAACGGTCATGTCGGTTCGCGGTAAGGGGGCGCCGAAGGTGAAGGGCTCCGGTAACGGCGACCTGAAGATCACCATCAAAGTGCAGGTTCCCAAGTCCATGAACCCGCAGCAGCAAAAGGCCATGGAGGCGTTCTTGGAGGCGTCGCCCGATGACGTGAGGAGCTGGTAAGCATGCCCGAATGGAACGATCGCAACCGGCCCCTGTACATGATCGGCGTAGCGGCCGAACTGGCAGGCGTGCACCCTCAAACCCTTCGAGCATACGAGCAGAAGGGCCTGGTAACGCCCCAGCGCACCAGCGGCAATACCCGCATGTACTCGCAGGCGGATATCGAGCGCCTGTCCCTTATCAACGAGCTCACCGGCGAGGGCATCAACCTTGCCGGGGTCATCCGCATCCTCGACCTGCAGGGCCGTCTGGTCGATCGCGATCAGGAGATCGACGACCTGCACAAACGGGTTCGCCGCCTTGCCGATCGCGTGCACGAGCTGGAAACGCGCGAAAGCGTGAACTCCCTCGTGCAGTCGCCCACGGCGATCGTCGTTCGTCGTCCCAGCTCGCTTTTGTAAACAAATGCGTTGAACCGATTCAAAGGAGGTTCGCATGAGATTAGATAAACTTGCCGTTACCGCTCAGGAGGCCTTCCAGGCCTCGATGGGCGTTGCCGGCGATGCGCAATCCAGCACCATCGAGCCCATTCACTTGCTCAAGGCCATGCTGGACGCATCGGAGAACAATCTGTCCGCCATCATCAAGCGCATCGGCGCCGATCCGGTGCAGCTGTCGCAAAACGTCGACGCCGCCATCGCCGCCATGCCGAAGGCCAGCGGCTCCACTATGCCTATGGCCATGCCCAGCAACAACCTTATGAAGGTCATCGACAACGCCGTGAAGGCGGCGGAGCGCATGGGCGACAGCTACGCAACCACCGAGCACCTGCTCATCGCCTTGGCTCAGGACAAGGGCGACGCCGGTCGCGTGCTCAACGGCCTCGGCATCACGGGGAAAACCGTTGAGGAGGCGTACAGCTCCCTGCGCGGTTCCACCCGCGTCACCGATCAGCAAAGCAAGCCTGAGCTCGACGCCTTGAACCAGTACGGTCAGAACCTTACGCAGAAGGCGCGCGAGGGCAAGCTCGACCCGGTCATCGGCCGTTCCGAGGAGATTCGCCGCACCATCCAGGTGCTCAGCCGCCGCACGAAGAACAACCCCGTGCTTATCGGCGAGCCCGGCGTCGGCAAAACCGCCATCGTCGAAGGCCTGGCGCAGCGCATCGTCGCCGGCGATGTCCCGTCCGGCTTGAAGGACCACGACGTCATCGCGCTCGACCTGGGCGCCATGGTCGCAGGCGCTAAGTACCGCGGCGAGTTCGAGGACCGCTTGAAGGCGGTTCTGCGCGAGGTCAAGGAGTCGAACGGCCAGATCATCCTGTTCATAGACGAGCTGCACACCATCGTCGGCGCCGGTTCCACGGGCGATAGCTCCATGGATGCGGGCAATATGCTCAAGCCGGCCCTGGCGCGTGGCGAGCTGCATGCCATCGGCGCAACCACGCTCGATGAGTATCGCAAGTACATCGAAAAGGATGCCGCTCTAGAGCGCCGTTTCCAGACGGTCATGGTCAGCGAGCCCACGGTCGAGGATACCATCGCCATCCTTCGCGGCTTGAAGGAGAAGTACGAGATCCATCATGGCGTGCGCATCACCGATGCCGCCATCGTCGCCTGCGCGGAGCTGTCGAACCGCTATATCTCCGACCGTTTCCTGCCCGACAAGGCCATCGACCTCATGGACGAGGCCGCCAGCCGTCTGCGCATCGAGATCGACAGCATGCCCGAAGAGGTCGATCTGGCAGAGCGCAAGCTCACCCAGATGCAGATCGAGGAGCAGGCGCTTATGAAGGAGACGGACGAGGTCAGCCGCGAACGCCTTGAGCATCTGCGCAAGGAAATCGCCGACGCGAAAGACTCCTTGTCGAAGCGCAAGGCTGAATGGCAGAACGAGAAGGACGTCATCGAGGACGTTCAAACGCTCAAGGCTGATCTCGAGGCTGCGCAAACCGAAGAGGAGCGTGCGACCCGCGAAGGCAATCTGGTGAAGGCTTCCGAGATCCGCTACGGCCGTATCCCCGAGCTGCAGCGCAAGCTGGAGCAGGCAGAACAGGCCCTGAACGACAAGCAGGAGGACGGCGCAATCCTCAAGGAGGAGGTGTCGCAGGAGGAAATCGCCGAGGTGGTGTCCACCTGGACCGGCATCCCTGTGTCCAAGATGATGCAGGGCGAGATGGAGAAGCTCGTCGACCTCGAGGACAAGCTGCATGAGCGCGTCATCGGCCAGGATGAGGCCGTCTCGGCGGTTGCCGGCGCCATCCGCCGCAACCGTGCGGGCCTGTCCGACCCGAACAAGCCCATCGGCAGCTTCCTGTTCCTCGGTCCCACTGGCGTTGGCAAAACCGAGCTGGCGAAGGCGCTGGCGGAATACCTGTTCGACAGCGAGAAGGCCATGGTGCGCATCGACATGTCCGAGTACATGGAGAAGTTCAGCGTGCAGCGCCTGATCGGCGCCCCTCCGGGATACGTCGGCTACGACGAGGGCGGTCAGCTTACCGAAGCTGTGCGTCGTCGTCCGTACAGCGTCATCCTGCTCGATGAGGTGGAGAAAGCCCATCCCGATGTCTTCAACATCTTGCTGCAGGTGCTCGATGACGGTCGCCTGACGGACGGCCAGGGTCGCTTGGTGTCGTTCAAGAATGCCATCATCATCATGACCAGCAACATCGGCTCCCAGGCCATTCGCGAATACGAAAGCGCGAACGCCCAGAAGGAGACCATGGGCGACGTCATGGAAAACGTCATGAAGGGCGATGTGGAAACGGCGGCGAAGAGCTTGGCGGAGCTGTCCAACAAGATCAACGATGCGCTTCGCAATACCTTCCGCCCCGAGTTCCTCAACCGTATCGATGAGGTCATCACGTTCCATGCGCTGTCCATCGCCAACATGGAGCCCATCGTCGAGTTGCAGCTCAACGACGTGCGGCAGCGCCTGGCCGATCGCCGTGTCACGCTCGACGTCACGCCTGCTGCCATGGATCATCTGTCCATCGACGGTTTCGATCCGGTGTATGGTGCGCGTCCTTGCAAGCGCTTGGTGCAGCGCGAGATCGTTGATCGCATCGCGCAGAAGATCGTCGAGGGCAAGCTGCCTGATCGCAGCCATGTGCTCATCGATATCGACGAGGCGACCGACGAGTACGTGTGCCGCGTCGAGCCGCCGCTGGAGCTTGACGCCGTACCGGTCGACTAGCCAAGCTGCCGTGCGTTGCGGTTATCGCGGCGCAGCTGCAAGCGTGTAACGAAAAGAGCGCCTGCCGAGTTTCATCTCGGCAGGCGCTCTTCGTCTATATGCGAGGTCGACGCTTCTCGTCGTCGGCCCTTCGACCGCATCGGCGGCGCAGGGCTTAGCGTTCAACCAGGTCAAGCAGCTCTTGCTTGCTATGCACATCTAGCTTCGAGTAGATATGCTTCGTGTGGCCCTTCACGGTGTTTTCGGTCAGGTACAGCGTCTCGGCGATGTACGCCTTCGTGCGTCCCTTGCACAGCAGCTGCATGATCTCAAGCTCGCGCGGCGTCAGCTTGTGCTGCTTGCCAACCTCATCGCAGCGTTCTTCAAGGCTTCGATAATCCGCCGGCGCGCTCACCGGCTCGCCGCGCAATTCCGCGAACAGCCACTTCGTATCCTGGTCGCGCATTTCCAAGCAGAACGAGGACACCAACAGCAGCACGAACATCAACGCGACCACGATCACGGCATCGTGTTCGCCGCCTGAATACGCAGGGGACATCATCGATCCGATGGCGAACGGCGCCGTATAGCAGGCCCAGCCTATGCCGAAGACCCACGGGGCGGGAAGCTTCGAATGCTGCGCTACGTCGGACAAGGTAAGCCAGGCGAACAGAACGATAAGGTCCCAAGCGCTGCTTTCCACGCAACGCAGCACGGTGATTTCAGGGAACATGGTCTGGCTGAGCATGTCCAGCGCCAGCACCAAAAGCGCGATACGCCACAATTGCGAGAAGTTAAACGGCTTGTTTAGCTTCACCACCACATACAGCACGATGCCCGAAATCACCATTTCCAGCAAACGCCCCAGCAGAAAATCGACAGCAGGCACCTGGGATTGGTTTCCCGAGAATCGGCTTACCAGGAACGCGGTCACGAAGCTGAACGCGGCAATGGTCACAGCTACCTTCCAAAGCCCTCGCATGTTGTGGGAGTCAAAGCGAATGACGGTCTTTTCTGTGCTGGCGTTCTCCACGCCGGTGAGCGCGGCACGGCACATCCACACCGAGGCGATGGGTAGCAGCATGGCGAACGCGCATTGGGCCTCAACGGGAACGAAATGCGTGAGCGCTTTCAGCGTCGATCCTCCGATGTTGGCCAGCAGCAGATAAACCACCGCATGGCGCAAATCGAGCTTCGCGTAGAACGTACCCCACTGCAGGTATAGCCAGCCAAGAACGCACGCGCATAGGGCCATGGCGGCAAATTGGAGCGGAATCGAGGGGATTGCGGTAAGCGTAAATGCGAGCAGCAGCGCTCCTAGCGCGCCGGACGCGCCGACAACCGTTGCGGAAATCCCGGAGCTGAAAAACGCCGGAGCTTTGCGTGAAACGGCGGCGAACAGCAAAACGGCCACCGCCAGCAGAAGGTAGGAAAACGTCCAAGGAAGCTGGGCGGAGGGGCTGACTCCTCCGAATGCGTTGATTAAAAAGCCCCAAGCCAGCGGACACGCTATGCCCGTTGATGCAAACGCGGTCATCTTGGCGCTAAAGCGCGGCTTGTCGCCGGCTGGTTCGAGATTCGTCTCCGGTTTCGCTGATGCTGCGGTTTTCATTTCTCCCCTTCTCTCAGGAGGAATGGTAGCATACGCGGTTAACAATGAGCTTGCGCTCCAAGAAAAGAAGCGCAACAACTTGACCAGCGGAAATACCCGAGGCACCCCTTTCGGGTAAGTAAAGAAAACCGTGCAGCGGGCCGAAAATAACCACCAAAGGGTGGCGCGCGACGGCCTCGCCCGGCGTACTATCCATGTTGTCGGGAGCGAAGCCGCACCTTGGTCTTAGCCGAATCCAATTTCAGCCGAGGCCGTTTCGCCAATTGTTTGCGGCTTGCGCTCGTACGACGAAAGAGACGGAGCGTTGACAATCGATAGCATATCCGCGGAAGCTCGCAACGCCGAATGGCCAATCCCCTCCGGTCAAGCGCATCCCCATAACGCGCAGGCGATCCCCCCTCACTAGCGCTGCTTCCGAATCTCCTCCATAGCCCGCGAGCCCCCTTCTCGCGGGCCTCTTCTTTTTTCGGGGGGGGGTTAGCCGTTCAGGTAAGGAAGCGTAGCTCGAGCGCCGACAAGCAAGCACGTTCGGGCAGCGATAAACGGGTATAGGAAGAGAACCAGGCGCAAGAGCAGCGGTCGCATGAGCTGAACCTCTTATATATATCTATATATCTGTATCGCGGCACCGAATGCTGTTCGGCCGAAAAAGCGAATCCAGCGCGAGCGAAAGAGCTCAGCCTCGCAATGCCTCAAGGGCGCTCCTCTAAAGCTAGTCATATTAAAACCGCCCCCTTGCTCCATTCGAACTGCCTCTCGTTTCTCATGTTCAAGAAAAGGGGCGGTTCAGGAATGGAGGAAGGGGGCTTGCCGCTATACAGTGAACCGAGCAGAATCGGGGGTTGGTGATTCAGTTCCCTTCTTTGTGCGTATAGGAGAAAAAGGCTCGCGCAACCTTCTTCGCTCAGATCTATGGAGCCTTGCTGTGCCCGGCCGAATGTCCCTTTGCGTCCTCGACACGGTCGAAGAGAACGCATATCGCCAATGCGGGAAGTGGGCCGGGCTCTCTGCCCCCGTCAAATCGCTCGTCTTCGCCGCCATGAGATGTCGCGATGGCTTGGCTAACGCTTTCTGCTCTAAAGTCCCGCAGTCCGCTGATTCGCCATAAGAGCGCACTGAGGGTCCAGGCATTGCTCCGCGACGCGTCTATATAGGCCATCGAATCGCAGGGAGGCAGAGCGCGAAGCGGCAAATCGTTTCGTTGGCATCCGTCCCGTGCTGCCCAACGCCCTGCGTCCCGCCGCTGAGAGCGCTGCCATGTCGGACAGAGCCCCGCTCCCGTCGCCGCGGCTCGACCCAACGCTTTCTGGTCCAAGCTCCACCGCCCGTCGATATGCCGTGCGGAGAGCAGCGAGATTGCGCGTCGTGCCGCAGCGCATCCGCGTATAGGCCGTCCAGGTGCGGGGAAGGCCGCGTGCCTCGCGTTCCGTCTCCCGCCGTCGCGGCTTGCGGAGGCACAGTGAAACGCATCCCGCCCCGGGCGCGCCCCGTCTATATACACGGAAGGGCGCAAAGCGCTC
>ERZ1034920.12-NODE-12-length-133071-cov-23.362129_pt1 | contig 133071 bp, 88 predicted proteins | sample MGYA00520688_ERZ1034920 | MGnify/ENA primary metagenome ERZ1034920 (study PRJEB33766, sample SAMN09781785) | gut metagenome | biome: gut microbiome | host: Homo sapiens | place: Madagascar | study: EMG produced TPA metagenomics assembly of the PRJNA485056 data... | reverse complement strand
ATGACGTGTAAGGTAAGGACGGGAAAGCAGAATATCCCGTTCCTTTTTCTGGTTACTGATAATTGTTCTCATTTCTCTTCAGATGAATTGATTAAACCGAGACAAAGATACAAAAAAATATTCATTCTATCCATTGTATTGAATAAAAAAGTGCTGATTTTATTCAGTACGATGGATAAAATGAATAAAAAACGACAAGGGGCTATATGCCACGATGATAAGTGCAAGCGCATTCACCATTCTTTCATCGTCACCATTCGCTACATCGACTATAATAGTTGTAACTACTCAGTTCACCCATATTGTCATGAGTTGTTACGTTAATGTGAGTCAACGTGTATTATTAATAAAGCTTAAAGTGGTCAACTATATTTTTATAGTTTCTATCAGAATAATGCAATAGGCTTCAACTGCTTACGAAGCCGCTTTCATATTTCGAGCCTTTTCTATTCAAAGTTTTCAATAGGGGTACTGAGTTATAAGACAAATGTAGGGGAAAAATTAAGCAGAGAATCATTTTTTCAGAAAAACTTTGCCAACTGATGTCCAGCCATCACGGCGATGAGGCCAAGGATGAGGCTGCCGAAGAGATAGAGCATCATGTAGAGATATTGCTCATCCTTCATCAGCGATGAACCTTCGTTCATGAAGGTGGAGAAGGTGGTGAAGCCACCGCAGAAGCCTGTGGTGAGCAGCAACTTGGTGGAGGGATTCATCCATCCGCCGCCATTCCACGAAATGCCGGAGAGAAATCCGATGATGAAGCAGCCCAACACGTTTACTGTCATGGTGCCGAAGGGGAAAGCTATGAGGCTGCACGACTGCACCATCTTGGAAATCCAATATCTCAGGCCGCCTCCAAAGAAGCTGCCTATGCTTACGATTAATACTTCTTTCATGTCTGTTTTTTGTCTTATATCTGTTTTCTTGCTTTGCCTCGGAAGCTGTTTCGTGCCAGTGCCGACTCGCAGTCGCGGCAAAGTGCTTCCGAGGCATGATGATGTTTGAAACCCTCTATCAATGCCGTAGCCCTTGGCGAGGAGAGAATATCTTCGAGCGACTGATGGAAGAGGTTGCCCAGCACGACATCGCCGTTATGGTCGAGGCAGCAGGGCACAAGGCTTCCGTCTGCCAGCACACCTATCTGCTTGATAAGTGCCTTGCAGAACACCTCTCTTTCCTTGACGTTACTCTTGTCTTCCTCGCTGTTGCCTGTTTCCTGTCCTTCTTCTTTGTTGTCGAAGTTGGGCCACTCGAACTTTCTGTCAAACTCCAAGTAGAGATTGTCGCTGAGGCGGAATCCGTCGGGGCGCTCTTTCCAGGGCTTGGGCACGTACTTCTCGATGAGGCTCATCACCTCTTCGTTCTCTTGGTCCATGCCTCCCTGGTTCCATAGGCGCAACACCATACAGGTGCCTTTGGCTGCTGCCTGAGTGGAGAAGCTCATCACCTCGTCCATATAGTCGGACAGCCTGCCGCGTGCATTGCTCTCGTGCGAGTGAACAGAGAGCTGAATCTTATGAGGCAACGTGTCTAAGAGTTCCATGGCCCGATGCAGGAGGGTGCCATTGGAGGTAAGCACGGTTTTGAAACCACGCTCTCTTGCCAGAGTGATGAATTGTGGCAGCAGAGGGTGGAGCAGGGGCTCTCCCATGAGATGGAAGTAGAGGAAACACACTTTGCCTTTCAACTTACTGGTGAGCAAGTCGAACTCTTCTGCCGTGAGTTGTCGCTTCTCCCTGTTGTGCTTGGGGCAGAAGTGGCAGTTCAGATTGCACGTGTTGGTTATTTCTATATAACAGCGGTCTATCATACTTCTGTAGTCTGTCATGATTTTCTTTGTTGTCACTCATGAAGTGTGGTGCAAAAGTAACAAAAAATAGTCATTCGTGGGCATTTTGTCTCTTCAAAAAGTAAAAAAGCATTATTTTTTGCATTTTTCTCACTTTTTATTTTTACCTTTCTGCCTCTATAAGGTCTTATCAGTGTAACGTTTATCAAAACGGGCCCGTTTGAAGGACGTGAGTGAGGTAATATGAGTATTCACCCTATAAAAAATGAGAATTATGAATGCAATATTCGATTTGAAGAAAACAATGATAGTTGCCCTTGTGGCTTTGGCTTGTAGCACGGCTTCTGCCCGTCCCGGACACAATCGTATGCATCGCCATCATGTGCGTCCTGTCGCAACCGTTGTGGTAAAGAAATGTGGATGCCCCTGCAAGAAGCACCACAAGCATGTGAAAAGAGTAAGATGTTGGAGATAAAGAAAATGAGAAGCGACAAGCCATAATATTGACACACCTATGAGAGCGGACGACAAAGACATAGTAGAAACGCTGAAGGCATGTCCTGATAACGGGTTTCGCATGCTGATGGCTAAATATCAGGAAGCCGTCTATTGGCACATACGCCGACTGGTGGTATCGCACGATGATGCACAGGATGCCTCGCAAGAGACATTTGTGAGAATCTATCGTTCCTTCGACCAGTATCGTGGCGACAGTTCTCTTCGCAGTTGGATCTATCGTATTGCCACCAACGAGGCTTTGCGGATCATCGGCAAGCGGAGGCAGGAAGTTGTCTCTATGGAGGCGGAAACCACAGGAGTGGCACTTCTTGCTGCCGACAACTATATAGACTACGGAGACAAGGTGGCGGTGAAATTGCAGAAGGCCATTCTCTCGCTTCCACCCAAGCAGCAGCTGGCGTTCAATATGCGATACTATGATGAGTTGGGATTCGACGAAATCGCCCGTGTGGCTGATTCCACACCAACCAGCATCAAGGCATGCTATCATGTTGCCAAAGAGAAAATTATCAAGTACATGAATTCAAATGATTAAAATTATGGATACAAAGTTCGATTTCAAACAGGTGGGCAAACGTATGCCTTACTCTACTCCAGATGGCTTCTTGAAGGACATGGAGTCAAACATCCTTGAAGCTGTAAAGAACGACACTCCCCAGCCTGTTGTCGTGGAGCAGAAAAAGCGCCCGGTCCTTAAGGTGATATGGACTGCAGCCCTGGCTGCAGCTGCATCGGTGGCTTTGCTCTTTGTTGTCAATATGGACTTCTCTGCTTCTCGCTCCTCACAGGCAGACAGCGATTTGCAGGCTGTAGATCAGGCTTTCGCTCAGTTGTCGTCTGCCGACCAGGCTTTTCTCCTGGATGCTTACCAGGATGATGTGTTCCTTAACAATTGACGAAAAACAGTAACAAACATATTAAAATTTTGAAGGTATGAAAAAGTTATTAAGTATCATGTTCATGGCTGCTGCCATGCTTACATTCAGTATCAGTACGTCAGCTCAGGCTCCTACTAAGAAGCAGCGCATCTCTCGCGAGCAGTTGGCTGAAAAACAGGCACAGCACATTGCCTACGACCTGGCTCTCGATGAGAAGACAAAAAGTCAGTTTATTGACACTTACACCCAGTGCCAGAAAGAGATATGGGCTCTTGGACCTCGTCCCCGCCGCAACAGGGGAGGCTCTGAGGCGCAGACCGAGCAGCAGATAAAGCAGCGTTTCGAGATGAGCGAGAAGATTCTCAACATCCGTCAGAAGTATTACAAGAAATACTCTCAGTTCCTTACTCAGAACCAGATACAGCGTGTCTATGAGATAGAGCGACAGATGATGAAGCGCTTTGCGCAGAAGGGTAAGCAGAATGGAGGCAAACCTGGGGCAAGAAGAGCGCCAAGAGGTGGCAATATGTAAGATGCTGAAAAAATGCGAAAGTAGAACAAAAAAAAGAATATCGGCAGCATTGTCTTAATGGGCAATGCTGCGATCTTCCCGTGCCATTATCAGGGCGACGGTTTCCCTTGCCATTATCAGGGCGACGATATCCGAGTAGCTTTTCCTACCTTCTGATACGTGGTTGACCTTGAGATAAAGGTCGAAGACATAGTCCTGCATACTACTGAGAGCTTTGCTTCGCTTGCAGAGCCAGTAGTGGCGGTCGTTCTTGGCCAGCTTTATGATCTCTGGGCGAATATAGTTTATCAATTGTTCGCCCTCCTTTTCTCCTAATAGGTCGAAGACACTTTTGAGAACATGTGGAAGAAAGTGGTAATAACCACTAAATTTCACAGCCTTGTCTGTCGACGATGTACATGCCAAGTAGCTGTAGAAGTTGGCTTCGCCCTCATTGGCTATTCCTAAGAAATGTGCATATTCGTGTGCATAGATGGCGGGATAGTCGTGGGGGCGAATGTCGCCGTTGAGGGTAAACTCGCAGAAGAAGGGTGCCATGCTGCCTGTTACACCAACCATCGAACTGAAGGGTGTGAACACCATCGTCTTGGCATGGGGATGAGGATTGAAGGGAGCATTGATGCCTTCTTTGCGCCCCATCTTCTCATATACATTCTGAATCGCATCACTCACTCTTCGTTTCCACTTTTCACTTTCCTGTTCTTCACTCTTCACTCTTTGTTCTTCACTCAATAAGTTGAGGCTGTCAGCGTAGCGATAGGCAAACTCGCGTAGCTTGTCCTTATCTACTTCTGCTGGTTTCATGCCTGTGCGCTGATAGATGTTGGGCTGCGAGTAGTTGAGTCCCCAGGTCATGTAGAACCATACGTATATCCACAGCAGATATTCTGCCACTCTTCCCCACACCGTCTTTGTCTTGGGATAACTGTTCCCTTTAGCTGCCAGGAAGGCGTAACGGCGGGCAAGTCGTTTGCGAAGGACAATCTCGTAGAGAGGATAAAGAATGACCCATGCGATGCTGAGGGCGATGAAGATGTCGCCTATGGCAAACGGGAAAATGCCCGAAAAGGGAGATAGTATTCTCCCGATGGTGCTGTATATATATAAGGTGTAAATGTAGCCTAAGTATGGGCTCCACTTAATGACGAGAACGAGGACGAGCAACGACAGGAGCAACCAGTGTCGCCATCTTAGTCGGTTGAAAGTATTTGATAGTTTCATGCGTGGCTTGATAATGAGAATTTTCATATATATTACAATGCTGCAAAAATACACAACTTTTCTGAATTATTGACAAGGTGACTCTGTTTTTTTCCTATATTTGCAATCACAAAGCAGATTATTAACTTTAACATATAGGAGGGTGGATTATGAAAAAGTCATTAGAAGCATTCGAGGCAAAGAACCTGGAGTATGAGAACATCTACAACGAAGAAGATGATCGTAGAGAATATAATTCTATTTGGTACAACTAAGCATCTTGTTTGAAGCTTTTACCCACGTGCTGTTGAATTTCTGATTCAGAGTACGTGGGTAAAATTTTGTTATTTCTCGAAGTGTTGATAGTCTTTGCTGTGCTTCCAGTCGCCACCCCATCTGAATCCTTTTTCCTTGAAAAGGCGATAGCATAAGTCGCCCCTTTGAATCATGTATGCGTGTTTCTTACTGCGGTCGAGATAAGGACGGGCTATGGCTGGTTCTATTACTTCTTTGCCATTTCTCAGTCGTTTGTGGTAGGGGTTGTAGAGGGTATTGATGTCTACAGCCATTCCTCTGCCGTGCTTTGATACGGTGTGGGTATGCGAGATAAACCTGAAGTTAAAGCACGATGAGTTGTTGGCTCTCATGGCCCGTTCGTCATCTGCGTTCCAATAGTCGATGAGCCGCATTCGTTCTATCGGATATTTTGCCCGGTAGAGTTTGTACAGAATGTCGAGCACATCGTTGGCTATGGCTTTGTTGACCACCATTTCTCCCACGATGCTCCTGCCTTCCTTGTCGGTGTGCAGGCAGCGTAGATAGCGCAGCTCGCTTCTTGGCACAGTACAATTCTTCTTGTATGTTTTTCCCTTCATCATGCTGAAGATATTGTCGGGGATGGGCACGGCATAAAAGTAATGTTTTTCTCCCTTTTTGCTGATGCTTTGCTCTGTGACAATCTCGCCTGGGTTCTGTGCTTTCAAGGGCATACAGAACAGCGAAGAGAGCATGATGCACAGAAGGAGGAGTGTCTTCGCCAACAATCTGCTTGCCGGGATGTAATGCGAGTCTTTTATTTCGCCAATGACGATGATACTGTGAAGACTGCCTATGCAGTCAATGTTGCCGAGGGTGTTGAGCATGAAGTCCTGATAGTCTTTCATGTCGTGTGCATACACTTTGATCTGAAAATCATAGTCGCCCGTGGTGTTGTAGCATTCCGTTATCTGGTCTATGTTCTGCACGGTGTCCATGAATTGCTGTATCAGGTCGTGAGTGTGCTGCTTCAGTCGGATATTGCATAGCACGATGACGTTGTGCCCCATCTTGTGATGGTCGACGATGGCTCCATATCGCTGTATGTATCCTTCCCGTTCCAGTCGTTTCTGACGTTCAAAGGTAGGCGAGGGCGAAAGGTGTACTCTTGCTGCAAGTTCCTTGACGGTGAGCCGGGAGTTCTGTTGCAGCAACTTCAGTATCTTGATGTCTATGTCGTCGAGTTTTTCTTCTGTTGCCATAATCTATTCTTCTTTAAATGTACATTTTTTACAGAATAATATTCTGTGTATCGATTATTCTAACTGCAAAGTTAGCATATTTTTCTGAATTATGAAGAATATTTGGCGGATAAAATTCTTCTTTCTACCTTTGCAGCCGAAAAAGAAGCATTTCTGCCGTCAGTGGGGCAGGATGCAGACAGTCATCATTACACATAATATTAAAGAAAGGGAAATAAAAACATGAGCAACGTGAGAAATCAACATTTTGAGGCAGTGGGCAGCTATTTGCGCCCAGCAGAGTTGAAGGAAGCCAGAGTAAAGTTTGCCGAGGGACAGATTTCGGCAGTAGAACTTCGTCACATTGAAGACCGGCTTATCACAGAAGTGGTCAGACAGCAGAAGGCGCACGGATTGCGCTATATTACAGATGGCGAGTTTCGTCGCAGCTATTGGCATCTCGACTTTATGTGGGGATTTGGCGGCGTAGAGCACATAGAGTTGGATCATGGTTATCAGTTTCATGGCGAGGAAACCACGAAAGGCTCCCTCCGTCTTACAGGAAAGATAACAGGCGAGAACCATCCCTTCATCAAAGATTTCTTGTTTGTGAAGCAGTTTGAGGAGGAGGGCGTAGAGGCCAAGCAGACCGTACCGGCACCGGCACAGTTTCTGGCAGAGCTGTTCCGAGGAAAGAATGCCGAGAACACCCGTCAGTTTTATCCCAATACCACAGAACTGATAGAAGACATTGCCAAGGCCTATCGCACATTCTTCCATGAGATCTATGCAGCAGGCTGTCGAACTGTACAGTTGGACGACTGTACTTGGGGCATGATTGTAGATGACGATTTCTGGAAGTCGATGGCAGGCACGGGCTTTACCCTGGAACACGAGGCCCTGCAATATCTGAAGGTCAACAACCTCTCCATAGAGGGAAAGCCCGAGGGGCTGACCGTCAACACGCACGTGTGCCGTGGCAACTATCATTCATGCTATGCCACGAAGGGCGCCTACGATGCTGTGGCTCCTTATCTCTTTGCCCGCGAGGATGCCGACACCTTCTATCTTGAATACGACGATGAGCGTTCGGGTGGCTTCGAGCCTCTGCGGTATGTGGCTGAAGGCAAGAAGGTGGTTCTTGGTCTGATAACCAGCAAGTCGCCTGTGCTCGAGGACAAGGCCACAGTCATAGCCCGCATTCATGAGGCGGCGAAGTATCTTCCTCTCCAGCGTCTCAGCCTGAGTCCTCAGTGTGGTTTTGCTTCTTGCGAGATAGGCAACAAACTGACAGAGGCAGAGCAGTGGGCCAAGTTGGATCTTGTGCGAGAAATCGCCGAGGAGGTTTGGGGAGCGTGATGCTTCCCCTTGTCTTGCAAAATCATCCGGGGCAATGACGTGTTCTTACAGCGCAAGTATATTCATACAAGAATTGCCGAAAAACGGCTTCTCAGTTGGGAAAATGAATCTGCCCAACTGGGGAAATAATTTTTCCTAACTGAGAAAAAAAAATTCGCAGTTAAGTGCAGTATGCTTTTCACGCTGCATTTATACTGAACTTTCGCTTATCAGGAAGTTAAAGGAGTTAAGGAGTTAAAGGAGTTAAGACGTATGTCTTGCTGCTTAAAAACTACGCCAAAAAGACTGTTGTCTTAACTCCTCAGCGACCATAGGGAGCGATAACTCCTTTAACTCCTTAACTTTACTTGAGTATATATATAATAAGGTGTAAAAAGTAGAGGAAAACAGAAGCATTATCTTCTCCTTGTTTTGAGGTATCATAGCATAGGGCTGTAACATTTAGTCAAGAGAAATGAGTCGATTATTTTGTAAAAGTGAAAAATAATCCGTTAAAAGCAAAAAAATGTAATTGATAATTTGTTTTATATCATCTTTTTGTTTACCTTTGCGCACAAGTAGTTCAGTACGTGAGTCTATTGTAAGGTAAATTACCTTTATTTACGACACTCAATAGGCTTCATGGTTAAAGATGATATTACGATGCAGACAGAAAAAGAAGAATCGTATCAGTCGATATTTAGGAAGTATTACCCCCCCATGTACTATTATGCCAGACGTATAGTTGGAGAGGATGCTGCTGACGATGTAGTTCAAGAGGGTTTTCTTGAATTATGGAATCGCATGGATATCTTAGACACAGATAGCCCTCAGATAGAATCCTATCTTTACAAGACTATATATTCGAGGGCATTGAATTTCTTGAAGCGTTACAAGAAAATCAGTACGGCTGCCATTGAGGATATTAACGAAATGCGTATGGCGTGTTACTTCTCTTCCGAAGGTGACGGAGAGCATGACATGGAGACAGCCGAACTAAGTTTGAAAATCAATCGAGCTATTAGCGAACTCCCAGATAAGTGCAGAGAGATTTTTGTATTGAGTTATCTGAAGGATATGAAAAATAGCGAAATAGCCCTGATGATGAATGTCTCGGTGCGTACGGTGGAAGCTCATATCTACAAGGCACTGAAGACGCTTCGTTCCCGATTAGGCACCATATTTTTATTTTTCTCGTTATTTTTTTAATAAATGAGTAAGTGTTTTCTCTACAATTATTGTTATGATATTTATAGAATCATAATAGGTATATAGAATCATTAATATTTAAGAAAGAGATTATGCAAGATATGGATATGATCAACGAAGAGTTGAAAGCTAAATTCTTGGCAGGAGAATGTACTGAGGAGGAACTCCTACAGATAAAAGAATGGCTCAAAAACTCTCCACAAAATAAAGAAGAAATTTTCCGGATGGAAAAGATGAGCGATAAGCTCAAGGCGCAGTTTATGCCCAAATCACAGATACGACAGGCTGAAGAAAGATTGATGGGTTGTATCAAGGAACAGGAGGCGGAACAGAAAGCTGAGCAGGAGGCAGAGCAACGTGCTCATGTCTTAAGTTTGTGGCGTCGTGCTGCAGCTGTAGCTGTGGTATGTGTATTGTGTGGTATGGCTTGGCTCTATTTGTCGCACAACGCATTGCGCGGTATGCAGATGCAGTTGGTAATGACTGGTGCCGACAACGATACCACGCTCGTCTTGCCCGACGGAACCAAGGTTTGGCTCAACAAGTTGTCTGCCCTCAAATATCCTAAAGAGTTTGATTCCGACAATCGTGTAGTAGAAATCGAAGGTGAAGGTTATTTCGAAGTAACCAAGAATCCTCATCAGCCCTTCATCGTCGAGAGCGAAGTGATGAGCGTAAAGGTGCTTGGTACGGTGTTCAACTTTCATGTAGACAAGCAACAGCAGCGAGCCACGGTAAGCCTTCTCGAGGGTAAGGTGAAAGTCGCTGGCAATCACGATGAGGGAACCATCGAGCTGAAGCCTGGTCAGAAAGCCTGTGTCGATGCTCGTTTGGGTAACTTGACTGTTTCGGAGAACGATGTTTACCAAGATGCGATGTGGCATGAGCGTAAAACCGCTTTCAGCAATGCCAATGTCAGCGACATCGCCAAGTTGTTGGAGAAGATTTACCACATACAGGTAGTAGTAGACCCAGCCATTGATCAGACCAACACCTATTCGGGTGTTATCAAGGAGAAGGAAACCATCGACTCAGTATTGGATTTGCTCCAAAACACACTGCCGATACACTATAAGGTGAAAGGTAATAGGGTTTACCTCATCAAGTAGACTACACCTTATTATATATAGAGAGAACTTTCGTATGTAGGGAAGTTAAGGAGTTAAGGAGTTAAGACGTATGTCTTGCAGTTTTAAAACTACTCCAAAAAGACTATTGTCTTAACTCCTCAGCGACCGCAGGGAGCGATAACTTCTTTAACTCCTTTAACTTCTGAACGTGCGAAACTTGAATATAAAAAGAACACTTATTCAAAAAAAGTTATTTTTTGAGTAAGTGTTTTTTTGTTTTTCGATGTTATATAAGTGAAATTTATTAACAACAATACAGGTAGTTAACGACCTAACGACTAAAAACAAAGATTATGACACATTGGTATCATTTACAAAAAACAAAAACCGCAGCAGTGGCCTTTGCGCTGATGTTGCTTGCTGGTTCTTGGACAGCTGCCAAGGCTCAGGTTACGTTGAATGTTCCTCAGACCACATTGGGAACAGTCATCAAGCAAATCCAGAAACAGTCTAAGTATCAGTTCACCTATGACGACAACTTGGCTAAGATGCAGGTTAATGCTGTTAAGGTCAAGAATGGTAAGGTGGAAGACGTGTTAGACAAGCTTTTGTACAACAAGAATGTCACTTATGTTATCAAGGATGGCATTATCTATCTGAAGAAGACAGAAACACCAACCTCCCCTAAGAAACACCAGCCTCGCCAGAAGCGTACATACAAAGGTACACTTCTCGACGAGAACAAAGAACCACTTATCGGTGCGGCAATCTTGGTGAAAGGCACCACTCAGCGTGCGGTGACTGATATGGATGGTAACTTTACCATCGAGACCGATGAACCTTCTCCAGTGTTGCAGTTCACCTACTTAGGTTACAAGACCATGGACATCGCTGCCAAAGAAGGCCATGCTGTAAATGCTCAGATGCTTCCCGACTCTCATTCGCTCAACGAGGTGGTTGTTACAGCTCTCGGTATCAAGCGCGAGAAGAAGATGTTGGGTTACTCTGTACAGGATGTTAAGTCTGACGCTCTTAATACCACTGGCGACCCTTCTGTAACAGGCGCTCTGGATGGTAAGGTCGCTGGTTTGCAGATGAATACCGCAAGCACAGGTCTTGGCGGTTCTACCAAGATCACCATTCGTGGTAACTCTTCACTCACCGACAACAACCAGCCTCTCTGGGTGGTAGACGGTGTGCCTTTCACTGACAACCAGAGCTCTGATGCTTCTGCTTATGGTGGTTACGACCGTGGTGGAACGTCACTCGACCTCAACCCTGAGGACATCGAGTCTATCTCTGTGCTCAAGGGTGCCAACGCCGCCGCCCTCTATGGTTCACGTGCAGGTAATGGTGTTATCTATGTTACTACCAAGAAGGGTAGCCACAAGCAGGGATTTGGTATCACTTACAATGCCAACTTCACTTGGAGCACAGTAGCCGAGACCATTCCTATGCAGAAGCAGTATGGTCAGGGCTCAAGGGGCGCTACCGTTTATAAGGAAGGTGAGGATGGCAGCAAGACCTTGTCAAGCGAGTTGGCTTTCGGTGCTCCTCTTGATGGTAGATTGGAGCCTTCTTTCTTGGGTGAGAACATCGCTTACAGATATTATGGTGATAAGTTGAAGGATTATTTCAACACAGGTTTCTCACAGTTCCACACTGTAGCCCTCGGAAACTCTAACGAGAAGGGACACTTCCGCCTCTCTTTGGGTTACAACGACAATAAGGGTCTTTTCAAAGACGAGACACTCGATAAGTTGATTGTCGACCTCAATGCTGGTAGAACCATCAACAAGTATCTTTCTACCGATAGCAAGATTTCTCTTTCTCGCATGAAGGCGGAGAACCGTCCTATGTCAGGTTTGAATGGTGAGGTGGCTCAGTTGCTTTTGATTCCTGGCAACGTTCGCTTGCAGGATCTTCAGACCTATACCACCGACGACCAATTGCACCGCAACTGGTTTGGTCCTGATATGCAGTATGCCAACCCATACTATGTGCGTCATCGTTTCCAGAACTGTGATGAGCGTTGGCGTGCCTTCGGTTACTATGGTGCCAATGTGAACATCACCGATTGGTTGAAGTTCAACGCTAAGTATGCTTTCGATTACTATCGCACTCGCATTCAGACCTCTGACCTGAGTTTGGGTAACTCTGCTGTCAGCACACCTGGTAAGCACTGGAGCGAGATTGTTACCGATGACAATATGAGCCGTTCGGAGGAAAACAACTTCGAGCACAACATCTCTTTCCTCTTCTTGGGTGACAACCAGATTACTAAGGACTTGCGCTTGGGTTACAACCTCGGTGCCAACATCATGTATCAGAAATATGAGGTGCTGGGTGCATCTACCAAGAACATGCTCGAGAAGGACAACTGGATCTTCAATACAGGTTATCAGTTGACAAGTGCCAGCGAGAATGGACATGAGCGCTCTATGTACTCTGTTTTCGGTTCTCTGCAGTTGGCTTTCCGTGAGTATCTTTCTTTAGACCTCACAGCACGTAACGACTGGTCGTCTACTTTGCCAAAGGACAATCGCTCGTTCTTCTACCCAAGTGCCAGCTTGAGCTACATCTTCAGCGACTTCATGCGCTCTATCGAGCATCCGCTGCCTGCATGGGTGACATTTGCTAAGACTCGTCTGTCTTTCGCACAGGTGGGTAAGGATCCTAACCCATACAACCTCTATAACACACGTCGCTATACTTTCGAGAATGGTATTCGTGTACCTATTCCTCAGACTGTTAAGATGAACAACAACCTGAAGCCAGAGATCAAGTCTTCATTCGAGTGGGGTCTTGAAATGAAGTTCCTTGAGAACCGTTTGGGCTTTGACTTCACCTATTATTATACGAAGACCAAGAACCAGGCTATGCTCGTTGATGCTTCTGCACCATGGTCACAGCAGTGGGTGAATGCAGGTAAGATTACCAACAAGGGTGTCGAGCTGATGCTTTATGGTACACCTGTCAAGACCAAGGATTTCAACTTCGACTTGACCATGAACTTCTCTAAGAACATCTCTCGTGTAGACGAGTTGGCTAATGGTGTAGATCATATCTACTTCAATGGCGATAGCAACATGCCTGTCAAGGTAGGTGCACGTGCAGGTGGCAAGTTGGGCGACATCTATGCCAACAACCTTTTCAAGCGCGATGCCAACGGCCAGATGATTATCGGTGAGGACGGTCTTCCTATGCCTGTTACCAGTGCCGATGCAGGTGGTAACTTGGAGCAGTATATCCTCGATCATCCTATCGGCAACATCGAGCCTAAGCTTCTCATGTCAGTTACTCCAAGCCTTAACTATAAGGGTGTTAGCCTGACAGCTATGTTTGATATGCGATTTGGTGGCGAAGTAGTCAGCGTGTCAGAAGGTATGGCTACATCAGTAGGTACTTCAGAGCGCACTGCTTATCGTGGTGAGTACAAAGAACTCAATGGTGTTAAAGACTACTATATGGTAGCACCTGGTGTAACAGCTGATGGTCAGCCTAATACCAAGGAGGTTAGTGCACAGGCTTACTACTCTCACATCGGTTTGTATAAGGCACAGAAGGGTTTTGCTGAGATGTTCGTACACAGTGCATCTTACATCAAGTTGAAGGAACTCGCTTTGGGTTACAGCTTGCCAAAGAGCTTGTTGAGAAAGACTCCTCTCACCAATGTGAAGTTGTCATTCGTAGCTCGCAACTTGTGCTTCTTGCTCAAGCATACACCAGGCAACCCTGACGGAGGTTACGACACCTCTATGTTCTCTCAGGCCCTCGACTTTGCTGCCGTGCCTTATACTCGTACATTCGGCTTCTCAGTCAATGTAGCTTTCTAAATTCTATTACATTTACATCAAACAGATTGACACAATGAAAAAGACAATTATATTCAAGGCTATGTTTATGTCTATGGCATTAGCAAGTTTGGCTTCTTGCTACGACATGGACGATATGAGCAAGAATCCATACGAATTGCCTGATAACACCACTGGCGGCGGTGAAGAGCAGCCTGGTGAGGAGGACAAAACCAAGTATGCCGACATCAACATTGACTACAAGGTAAGCAAGGCAGATACCTTGGCGCTGAAGAGCGAGTTGAGCTCTGCCAACACCGTTTTCCGCAACTTCCTCTATGAAGGATTCTTCAACGACTATCAGATCACTACCAACCTGAGTCATGATATCTATGCGGGCTTCGTGGCTAACAACCAGCCTAAGCATGCAGGTCAATCTCCTGACTATTTTTATAAGGATGGATGGAGCGGTAGACGTTGGGCTCATTTCTATACCGACCGCAGCAGCGAGTATCGCACCTTGTTGCGTGCCTTTAAGTTCAACGAAAACACCAAGAAGTACAAGAACTTGTTCTACGCCACACGTATCTACTATGCTTTCTTGGCGCTTGCTAACACCGATACTTATGGCGATATGCCTTTCAAGGAGTATGTACAGGCAAAGATTCCTGAGACCAACAATGTGGCTTACAACACCCAGGCTGAGGTTTACGATGCGATGTTCCGTATGTTGGAGCAGGCTGTAGACAGCATCAAGCCAAGCGATGCTACTCAGATAGGTTATCCCGCCGATGATATCTGCTATCGTGGCGACTGGAACAAGTGGCTTCGCTTTGCCAATACTCTGCGCCTTCGCATGGCTTTGCGTATCTCTAACGTAGACCCTGCTCGTGCTAAGAAGGAAGCAGAAAATGCTCTTAACAACAAGTATGGTCTGATGCAGAGCAACGACGACAATATGCAGATCGTTCCTAAGTATGCTCTTGTAGAGCAAGGCGGTACTAACGATGGTGGTAACGAACATCCTTTAGTGATGTGTAGTGTTTGCTACAATGGTGAGAGCGTGATGTCTAAAGACTTGGAGAACTTCTATCGCAACGCCAGTGAGGGTGGTACAGAATATAAGATTAAGACAGGTCGCAATAGCTTTATCACCAAGAAGATCGACCCACGTTGCTTGGTAAGCTGGTATCGCATCAAGATGACATCGAGTACGCTGGAGGCTGGTGAGGATAGCCAGAGAGAAGACTTCGTAGGTTGTGAGCGTGGTGCTCAGGCTCCTGTTATTGATATGGGTACTTTGAACTTCTCACTCACTCGTACAGCACCAAAGAGCAATGGTAAAATTTTGGATCCTAACTACTTCTTCAGTCGTGAGCGTGCTTACCTCTTGTTAGGCTATGCTGAGGCTGAGTTCTTGAAGGCTGAGGCTGCTTTGCGTGGCTGGGCTGGTATGGAGCTTACTGGTACTGCCGAGCAGTACTACAAGTCTGGTATCAAGGCTTCTATGGACTACTATGGTATTGCCGATGACAAGGCACAGGCTTATATCGATGGCTTGAAGACCCTTACTACCGATAAGGTATTCGAGGGTGGCGACAAGGAGAAGCAACTCGAAGCTATCATCACTCAGAAGTGGATGGCAATCTTCCCTAATGGTAATGAGGGATGGGCTGAGTTCCGTCGTACCGACTATCCAGTTTTGGCTAACCAGTTGACCAACAATAGTGGTGGTGACGTTCCTATGGGTAAGAATATCAAGCGTATTCTCTATCCTTATAGCGAGAATAGCAATAGTTACTTCACTTCTCATCCTGAGCTTCTGCAGGTCAACACACAGGGCAAACGCCTCTGGTGGGACGTAGCTGATACCAATGATGACAGTGGTAATCGTGTGCAGCCTAACAATTTCAGATAATAAAGAGTAACTTATTGTCTATGAGAAAAAAATCAGTTGTGTTTATATTCGTATTTTTCACCTTGATGGCGCAAGCTGTCAAGGTGAATGTACAGAATGCGGTGGACTTCGTGCAGCCCTTGATGGGCTCCGACTCCGACCACGGGCTTTCCACAGGCAATACTTATCCTGCCATCGCCATGCCTTGGGGCATGAACTTCTGGGTTCCCCAGACAGGAAAGATGGGCGATGGATGGCAGTACACTTATGCTGCCAAGAAGATAAGAGGACTGAAGCAGACGCATCAGCCCAGTCCTTGGATCAATGACTACGGTCAGTTCTCGTTGATGCCTGTTGTAGGAAAACCAGTCTTCGACGAGGAGCAGAGAGCCAGTTGGTTCTCACATAAGGCAGAGAAGGCGACACCTTATTATTATAGTGTCTATCTCGCCGACTACGATGTGACTGCCGAACTTTGTCCTACGGAGCGTGCTGCGCTGATGGCTTTCACCTTCCCTAAGACCGATAGTGCTCATGTCGTTATCGATGCGTTCGATAAGGGTAGCTATATCAAGATACTGCCTGACCAGCGCAAGGTGGTGGGCTTTTCCACTCGTAATAGCGGTGGTGTGCCAGCAAACTTCAGAAATTACTTTGTCATCGAGTTCGACCATGACTTTGACGCTGTGCTTAGTGTAAAGGATGGCGAATATCAGGAAGGTCATGAGCAGGAGGGCAACCATGTGGGTGCCATCATCTCCTTCAAGATAGGTAAGAGAGGCGAAAAGGTACAGGCTCGTGTGGCTTCTTCCTTCATCAGTGAGAAGCAGGCTTGGCTGAACATACAAGAGTTGGGACAGGCTGATATGGAGCAGCTCTGCCAGCAGGGTAGAAACCGCTGGAACGAGGTGTTGGGCAAGATCGAAGTAGAGGATGAGAATATCGACCATCTGCGTACTTTCTATAGCTGTCTGTATCGTTCGGTACTCTTCCCACGCGCTTTCTATGAGAAGAATAGTGTTGGCGAGATCGTACATTACAGTCCTTACAATGGTACTGTCCAGAAGGGCTATATGTTTACCGATACTGGTTTCTGGGACACCTTCCGCTGCCTCTTCCCCTTGCTCAACCTGATGTATCCTTCTGTTAATGAGAAGATACAGGATGGTTTGGCTAATACTTATAAGGAGAGTGGCTTCTTGCCAGAGTGGGCAAGTCCTGGTCATCGCGGCTGCATGGTGGGCAACAACTCAGCCTCTGTGGTGGCCGATGCTTATCTCTCTGGCTTGCGTGGCTATGATGTCGAGACCCTTTGGCAGGCAGTGGTGCATGGTGCCAACGCTGTTCATCCTGAAGTCAACTCTACAGGTCGTCATGGTTATGAGTATTACAACAAGTTGGGCTATGTGCCTTATGATGTGAAGATCAATGAGAGCGTGGCTCGCACCTTGGAGTATGCTTACGACGACTGGTGTATCTATCAGTTTGGTAAAGCCTTGGGCAAATCGCAGAAGGAGTTGAAGCCTTTTGCCAAGCGTGCTAAGAACTATGAGAAAGTGTTCGACAAGGAGAGCGGTTTGATGCGCGGCAGATTGCTGAATGGAAAGTTCCAAGCTCCCTTCAATCCATTGAAGTGGGGTGATGCCTTTACCGAGGGCAATGCTTGGCACTACACCTGGTCGGTATTCCACGACCCTCAGGGCTTGATGCGCCTCATGGGTGGTAAAGACCGATTCAACCAGATGCTCGACTCCGTATTCCAGCTTCCTCCTGTCTTCGACGATAGCTATTATGGTTTCACCATCCATGAGATCAGAGAGATGCAGGTGATGAACATGGGCAACTATGCACACGGCAACCAGCCCATCCAGCATGGCATCTATCTCTATGGTTATAGCGGACAGCCCTGGAAGAGTCAGTACTGGGTGCGCCAGGTGATGGATCGTCTCTATACACCTACTCCCGATGGCTATTGTGGTGATGAGGACAACGGACAGACCTCTGCCTGGTATGTCTTCTCTGCCATGGGCTTCTATCCTGTTTGCCCAGGTACAGGACAATACGTCTTGGGCACTCCTTATTTCCATAAGATGAAACTACATCTGGAGAATGGCAAGCAGATTAACATCCTCGCTGATGGTAACGGATGCTATATCGACGAGATGCAGCTCAATGGTCAGTTGTACGAACGCAACTACCTTGACATGAATGCACTGAAGCAGGGTGCTAACATCTCCTTCCGCCTATCTGAAAAGCCTAATATGCTGCGCGGTACGATGGAGGCTGATGCACCTTATTCTTTCTCTAACTTCTCTAAGTAGTTTTTCAATAAAACATTTCTTATATTCTGAAAATGAGAAAAAGTTTATTTCCTATATTAGTATTGTTGGCTTGTGTGATGGTTGGAGGCCATCCACAAGCCGCTTTTGGTCAGACAGCTGACAACCTCACCCAATTTGTAAACCCACGTATTGGTACAGGCGGTCATGGACACGTCTTCTTGGGTGCCAATGTGCCTTTCGGCTATGTGCAGTTGGGACCTACAGAGCATACGCGCGGTTGGGACTGGTGCTCGGGCTATCATGAGTCCGACTCGGTGTTGATAGGCTTCGGACATCAGCACCTCAGTGGTACGGGTATTGGCGAGTTGGGCGATGTAGCCTTCCTGCCTGTTACCGATGCCAAGCAGAAAGAGGTGGTGTTTCATCATGCCAACGAGAATGTGCGTCCTGGCTATTACGCCGTGAAGCTACAGCAGCCCAATGTGTGGGTGGAGCTTACAGCCACCAAGCGTGCTGGATTCCATCGTTACACCTTTGGAGCCGATGTAAAGAAAGCCCAGTTGGTGCTCGACCTCTTCCAAGGCATCGGATGGGATAAGCCCACAGATTATGCCTTGGACGAGATGAAAACCACAAGTGTAGCTGGTCATCGCTTCTCTACAGGTTGGGCAAAAGACCAGAAGAATTTCTTTGTAGCAGAATTCTCGCAGCCTGTTATCATTGAGCCTTTAGACAGCGGCAGATGGTTGGTGCAGGTCTCTGATGCAGCTCAGCCCCTTCTCATCAAGGTGGGACTCTCGGCAGTGAGCATTGCCAATGCCAAGGAGAACCTGAAGGCAGAGATTCCGGCATGGAACTTCCAGCAGGTGGTGGCGAAAGCCGATGCTGCCTGGAACGAGGCCTTGGCTAAGGTGAGGGTAGAGACAACCGATGCTACCGTGCGTCGCATCTTCTATACTGCAATGTTCCATTCCATGACCGCTCCTTCGGTCTTCTCTGATGTCAACGGAGAGTATCGTGGTGCTGATGGTAAGGTGCATCAAGGCGACTTCACCAACTACACGACGCTCTCGCTCTGGGACACCTATCGTGCTGCACATCCTCTGATGACCCTGATACATAGGGAGATGTTGCCAGATATGGCAAGTACCTTTATCAACATCTATCGTCAACAGGGCAAACTACCTGTATGGCATCTGATGGGCAATGAGACCGACTGTATGGTGGGAAATCCGGGTATTCCGGTGCTTGCTGACCTGGTGCTCAAAGGATATGTCAAGGATAAGGAGGGAGCCTACGAAGCCATGAAGCAGTCGGCTCTACGCGACGACCGTGGTCTCGGCTTGCTCAAGAAGTATGGCTATCTGCCTTACGACAAGGATCCAGAGATGGAAACAGTGGCTAAGGGACTGGAGTATGCTTTGGCAGACGACTGTGTGGCTAAGGTGGCTCGCTTGTTGGGCAAGAAGGCTGATGCTAAGTATTTTGCTCAGCGTGCTCAAACCTATCGCAAGTACTTCGATAAGCAGACAGGATTTATGCGTGGCATCGGTACTGACGGTAAGTTCCGTGTACCTTTCAATCCTTTCTCGGCTGTTCATCGTCAGGACGACTACACGGAGGGCAATGCCTGGCAGTACACCTGGCTCGTTCCGCATGATGTGCATGGACTGGTGAAGCTCTTCGGCAACGAGCAGCAGTTTGTTACTAAGCTCGACTCTCTCTTCATCGTCACGGGTAATATGGGCGACAATGCTTCTCCTGATATCTCAGGTCTGATAGGACAGTATGCTCATGGCAACGAGCCAAGCCATCAGGTGCTCTATATGTATAATTATGTGGGGCAACCCTGGAAGGCAGCACGCCTCATCCGCCAGACCATGCACGAGATGTACAAAGACGATTACGACGGACTGAGTGGTAATGAGGACGTAGGTCAGATGTCGGCATGGTACATCCTCTCGGCTATGGGTCTCTACCAGGTAGAGCCTGCTGGTGGTAAGTATATCATCGGAAGTCCGGTATTGGATAAGGCTACCCTCAACGTAGGTGGTAAGGACTTCTCTATCGTCTGCAAGGACAACAGCAAGGAGAATATCTATATACAGTCGGTGAAGTTGAATGGCAAACCTTACACCAAGTCGTATATCATGTACCAAGATATCATGAAAGGTGGAATCTTAGAGCTCCAGATGGGCAGCAAGCCTTCCAAGTGGGGTACACGTGCGGCTGATCGCCCATAAAAGATAGTCACAATAAACAATTAATCAATAAATAAACCCAGACAATGAGAAAAACAATTTTGACTATCGCCCTGATGTCGGCTATGTCGGCTATGGCGCAAGAACATGCAGAAGTAGATGTACATGCTCGCTATACCAAGGTGGTGACACCTGTCAACGGCAAGTATGAGTCGAAACGTCCACCTGTAGAGGAACGACTCTTCACGTCTGTGGCTGTAGAGAAGAAGATCAAGGAGATACAGAAACTCCTGAAGAAGAATCCTAAGCTCGCCTGGATGTTTGCCAACTGTTATCCCAATACCTTGGAGAGTACCGTGCACTATCGTGTGCTCGAGAATGGCGACGACGATACCTTCGTCTATACTGGCGATATTCCAGCCATGTGGCTTCGCGACTCTGGCGCACAGGTGTGGCCTTATATAGCCCTTTCCAACAAAGACGAGAAACTACAGAAGATGCTTCGTGGCGTTATCCTTCGCCAACTGAAGTGTATCAACATCGACCGTTATGCCAATGCCTATAATGATGGACCTACAGGAGCTGGATGGCAGAAGGATGACACCCAGATGCAGGCAGAGGTCTTCGAGCGTAAGTATGAGATCGACTCGTTCTGTTATCCCATCCGTTTGGCTTACGAATACTGGAAGGTGACAGGCGACGACTCGATCTTCGGCGAGGAATGGATGAAAGCTATCGAGAATATCCTCAAGACCTTCCATGAGCAACAGCGCAAGGAGACAGCCAAGGCTTATCACTTCACTCGTATGACCGACCGTGCTTTCGATACCGTGGGCTGGGATGGTTTTGGTGCTCCTGTGAAGCCCGTAGGCCTCATCGCTTCTATGTTCCGTCCTTCTGATGATGCCACCATTCTTCCTTTCCTCATCCCTTCCAACTTCATGGCGGTTTCTTCCATGAATAAGGCGGCTGAGATATTGAAGTATGTAGCCGAGAAAGCTGAAGATGCTCAGAAGACAAAGGCGCTCAAGATTGCTGCCGACTGTTCTGACCTCGCCAAGGAGGTGAAGGAGGCTTTGCAGAAGTATGCGGTATGCGAACATCCTAAGTATGGCAAGATCTATGCTTACGAGGTAGATGGTTTCGGCAACCGTCTCATGATGGATGATGCCAATGTGCCTTCACTCTTGGGTATGGGCTATTTGGGCGATGTGGAGATGGACGATCCTATCTACCAGAATACACGCCGCTTCGTATGGAGTGAGGACAATCCTTGTTTCTTCCGTGGTAAGGCGGGTGAGGGTATCGGTGGTCCACACATCGGCTACGATATGCCTTGGCCAATGTCTATCATGATGAAGTGCTTCACGGCTACCAACGACGACGAGATTCGCTGGTGTATGAAGACGCTCCTCAACACCGATGCAGGCATGGGCTTCATCCATGAGTCTTTCCATAAGGATGATGCTTCCAATTACACCCGTGCTTGGTTTGCATGGCAGAATACCCTCTTTGGTGAGTTGGTTATCAAACTCGTCAACGATGGTAAGGCTGAGCTTCTCAATAATCTATAATCATACTTTTTATTAAGCAATAACAATGAACGATATCAAAATCATAGGTGCTGCGCTTCCCAACATCCCTTGGGAAGACAGACCACAAAATAGCAATGTGCCTCTGTGGCGCTTTTCTCAGAATCCTATTATCGAGCGCAATCAGCTACCCGACTCCAATAGTATCTTCAATAGTGCCGTAGTAACTTATAAGGACGGATTTGCAGGTGTTTTCAGATGTGATGACAAGAACCGACGCATGACGCTTCATGCTGGTTTTAGTAAAGATGCCATCCACTGGGATATCAACGAGGAAACCATCCGTCTGGAGTGCGACGACAAGGAGATAGGTGAGTGGGTGTATGGCTACGACCCTCGTGTGTGCAAGATAGGCGAAAAGTATTATGTCACCTGGTGCAATGGTTATCATGGACCAACGATTGGTGTGGCATGGACAGAGGATTTCAAGACTTTCCATCAGTTGGAGAATGCTTTCTTGCCTTACAACCGCAATGGTGTGATGTTCCCTCGCAAGATCAATGGCAAGTTTGCCATGCTGAGTCGTCCAAGTGATACAGGACATACTGCCTTTGGTGATATCTTCTATAGCGAGTCTCCCGACTTGGAGTATTGGGGACATCATCGTCATGTGATGGCACCTGCTGCCTTCGAGGAGAGTGCTTGGCAGTGCATGAAGATTGGTGCTGGTCCTGTGCCTATCGAGACTTCTGAAGGATGGTTGTTGCTCTATCATGGTGTGCTCCACTCTTGCAATGGGTATGTCTATGCTTTCGGTGCTGCGCTGCTCGACTTGGAGGAGCCTTGGAAGGTGATAGGTCGTTCGGGTCAGTATCTTATCACACCTCAGGAGTTGTATGAGTGTGTGGGTGATGTGCCAAACGTGTGTTTCCCTTGTGCTTCGCTCTGCGATGCTGAGACAGGTCGCATAGCTGTATATTATGGTTGTGCCGATACGGTTACTGGTTTGGCTTTCGGTTATGTGCCCGAAATCATCGACTTTATCCGCAAGACCAATATCGTGAAGTAACTTTTTTAAGGAGTTAAAGCCGAATGTTTCGGCTTGGGAAGTTAAAGAAGTTAAAGGAGTTAAAGCCATATGCTTTATTGCTAAATATACAACAAAAAAGGCTATTGGCTATAACTTCTAACGACCGAAGGGAGTGATAACTTCTTTAACTACTATAACTTCCGTACATGCGAAACTTCAGGAAGAAATATTAATACGACAAGGTAAATTCTGCGGTAAAAAGTTTTCAGGAAAAGTTTTAGGTTTATTTTAATAACCGCTATGGTGTGCGAGAAGCATACCGTAGCGGTCTTTTTTTTCTATTTATGGAGTCTGATTATTTTCCCTAATTATGTTGAAAATGTGAACTTTGCTGCCTTTTTTAGGCGGATGCGAAAAAAAAATAAAAAAAATCATTTTTGAGTAAGTAGTTTATGTTTGGGTGTTGTTATAAGAGCGTATTAACTAACTTTTTTGGGAGAAACTCTATGTACGAGACTACCCATAAATACTAAATTTAATAACTAAACCCTAACAGTATGAGACTAAATCGACTTTTTAGTGTCGCTATGCTCTCCTTCCTTTTTGGAGTTTCAGCAAGTGCTCAGCAGCCTTATGGCGGATGTTGGCATCCAGAACACATCAAGAACTGGTCGCCAGAAACCGACAAAAATGCTAAGTTTAACCGTTCTAAGGTGCCATTGGCTAAGCGATTCAAGGAGCCTACCTTGATGAAAGCCAATGCAAATCAGTTCTATGAGGGACAGGTATGTAACGCTACCATTCTTTTCCCTACATGTAGTTCTTGCCCATCTCAGGGTGCTAACAACTTCTTAGGTTATCAGCCTACTTATTGGCAGTATATGGATAAACTCGTTTATTGGGCAGGTTCTGCCAGCGAGGGTATCATTATTCCTCCTCCAGCACCATCTACTGATGCTGCTCACCAGAGTGGTGTGAAGTCTCTTGGTCAGATATTCTTCCCTCCTTATGCTTTCGGAGGAAACCAGGCTTGGGTTCGTGAAATGCTTACCAAGGAGAATGGCTCTTACATCTTTGCCAAGAAATTGTATGAAATCGCTAAGTATATGGGCTTCGATGGTTGGTTTATCAACCAGGAGTCTGGTGGCTCTACTCTCTCAGAATGGGCTGGTTTCATCAAAGAGTTTAATGCACTCGCTGATGCAGACGGCAATAGCCACATGGAAATCCAGTGGTACAATGCATCTGGTTCACCAAGTCCAACCATTCTGAAGTCACATAAGAATACTTCTCAGTTCTTGGAGTATGGAGCTAATGGCGATTATCGTAGTCAGGCAAGCCAGCTGGGCTGTACAGAGGAAGAGACTTTCTCTAAGATCTATGCAGGTATCCAGGTGGTAAGTAGTGGTCATACCGGATTCGGTTATTACCTCAACAGATCTATGCCAACGACCGGCCACGTAGGTTCTATTGACTTGTTCTGTCCAGAGGAGCGTATCTGGAAGGATAATGTAAAGAACCTTCTTGGTAGTGATGATACAGGTCCAAGCGCATATGCTGCTATTCAGAAAACCTTTAAAAATGAAGAGCAGATGTGGGTAAATCAGGAAGGTGACCCAACAGTCACATCTACCACATCTTGGCCAGGAATTTCCAACCGCGTATTGGAGCGTTCTACTATCACTAATATGCCTTTCGTCAGCTCATTCTGCGTAGGTGTAGGTAAGCACCGCTTCGTAGAGGGTAAGGTAGAAGGTACACAAGACTGGTATCATAGTGGTGTACAGAGCATCATGCCTACATGGCGTTGGTGGATTGAGAACAAGGGCAACCTGACAGCTTCTATCAACTGGGATGATGCTTACAACTATGGTTCAAGCATCGAGGTGAGCGGTAGCTTGACAACAGGTGATCACCTCATGCGTCTCTACAAGACGATGATTCCTGTAACAACAGGTGGTACTCTCCGTCTCGTTTACAAGACCACTACTCCTGGTAGTGTAGAGATGAAGTTGGCTACAGAGAGTTCTGTCAACCCAGATGTAACTCTGACCGATGCTACAGTAACAGAGAAGAACGGCTGGACCATCGCTGACTACGACTTGGCTTCACTCAATGGCAAGACCATCTATATGATTGCCCTCAACATGAAGGGTGAGACTGAGGTTCCTTACTATCAGTTGAAACTCGGTGAACTCGCTGTGTTGCCAGCAGCTTATGCTCCTGCAAGCGTTACCGTTGAGAACCTTGCATCTACAACTACTCTCGGTGCAGAAAAGAGTGATGTTCGTTTGACATGGGATTATACCTATAACGACGACTTCGATCACTTCGATATCTATAAGAAGTATGAAAATGGCGAGCGCACTTTGGTAGGTCAGACTCGTGGCGAGGCTTTCTATGTTCCTACATTCGTTCGTAATGGCGTAGATAATTTCCTTGAGATGGAAGTTGTTCCTGTAATGAAGGATATGAAGCAGCAGCCTGCTAAGAGTATCAAGCTCAACTATCCTAAGGGTACTGCTCCTGTAGTTACCTTCTCTTTGGGTAAGAGTTACCTCGAAGTTGGTGAAACTACATCTATCACAGCTAAGGGTACAGGTAAACCTACTGCTTGGGAGTGGATTTTGCCAGAGGGCTTGGACTTCAAGCCAGGTACTCCTACTAATGAGGAGACTATCCAGGTAGTGGCTAAGAAGCCAGGTAAGATGAATGTTACTGTAAAGGTTACTAACGTTGTTGGTACTTCTACTACTACAAAGCAAGTTATCGACGTTATTGCTAAAGAAGACGCTGCTACTGTTTACAACGTAGTAAAAGACAAGAAGGTGGTTAGCTACTCTAACTCTACCAACTATAAAGAGACACCTTGGAAGATTATCGACGGCGTAACTTATCCATCTGAAACCAGTGATAAGTGGTGTACATTGCAGAGTGACCGTTGGGCTATCTTCGATTGCCAGAGCGCATATCGTATCTATGGTTTCCGTATCTATGATGGTAACTCTGGTCCTGAGAGTGGTGTTGACCAGATCAACAACTATAAGATTCAGCTGTCTAACGACGGTGAGACCTGGACAACAGTGGTTGATGCTGAAAACCGTGTAAGCGAGAGCATCAAGACCGACTACATTCCTCCTTACAAGGCACGTTATGTGAAGTTGATTCCTGAGGCTAACGGTACTCTCCGTATTTGGGAGTTTGAGGTATATGGTTCTGAGGACAACAATATGTCTATTTTGGTTCCTTCTTCTGAGATGAAGATGAACGCTGGTGAGACACAGAACATCGTAGTAAGTTACGACTTGAATGGTGATCCAAGAGATCCTAACTTCTCTTGCCGCGTGAAGTCAAGCGCAGGTTTGAAAGTGGGTGCCATCACAGAGGATCAGGCTAACTGCACTTTCACTATCCCTGTAACAGCAGGTATGAAGATGGGTGTTGAGAAAGTTACTATCACTGTTGACAATGGTGGTACATATAAGGAGCGTGTTGTGAATATTAGCATCGACTCTAATACACAGCCTAATGTCTTGACAGGTGCTACCGCTGAGGTTCGTCACTACCAGAAAGACTATGCATTCGGCGCTTCATTCGATAAGTATGACATCCCAGGCTTGACCGATGGCGACAAGGTGGAGGATGCACTTACCTCTATCGAGAATCCTTCTACTCATAAAGATGATGCATGGGCTATCTTTACAGCTCCAGAGGGAAAGTCTTGGAATCTCTCTAAGGTTGCTATCCACCTCCCTAACAACAACAAGAGTACAAATGATAACGATGAAGCAGGTATCGTCAACAAGGAGATTAGCATCGCTGTAGGTAACGATATCAATAACTTGAAGCGCGTGAAGACATTCTCTGACCTGGGTGAGGTTTCTAAGTTGGAGTACATCTTGCCAGACTTCGAGGAGACTAAGTATATCGCAGTGATCTGTAACTTGAATCCATACTTCTATCCTTCTTTGGCAGAGGTTGAGGCTTACGAGCAGTTTGCTGCTGCTATGCCAGCAGTAGCTCCAGTAGCTTTGAAGGGCTGGAATGCCGATGTTATCGCAGAGGCTAAGCCTGCTTCGGCTCATACATCTGCAATTCTTGATCATCAAGGTTGGGTATTCTATACAAGTGGTGTTCAGCAGGAAGGTGCAATCGCTGCAGGTGATGGTATCATAACAACCAAAAATGGAACAACATTCCAGTTGGCAGACTACGAGTCACACAACGCACTTGTTATTAAAGATTTGTTTAATCCACATCCACTTGAATTCGAAACTCCAGAAAGATGTGAGGAAATTTACATCCTTATGGTTTCTGCAAATGGTCAAGCTGCCGTAGCAACATCAGTTACCTACGATGATAATACATCTGGTAATGGTGAGGTGTTTGCACCAAAGGATTGGTTTAGTGATTCACCAGAAGGTAATGAGGCCGTGTATGGCTTGGGACGCATTATGACAAAGAACGAAAGTCCATATGTATCAGACCAAATTGACGAACGTTATAAGTTCCGCCTCTACGAATTCACCATGAAGACAGATAAGGAGAAGAAGATTAAAAAAATCAACTTCCAGAATAACAGATGGGGTGGTGTGTATCCTACCATCTTGGGTGTTTCAAGAAAGGGTACAGGCGTAGCTTCTGGCATCGAGAACATCGAGAACCGTCCATCAGCAAGTGCTGTAAATGGTATCTACACTATCAATGGTATGAAGATCAACACCTTGCAGAAGGGCATCAACATCATCAAGATGGCTGATGGTACAACAAGAAAGGTTGTTATCAAGTAAACAATAATTTTCAATCATCTGTTAATGGGTGCATCAAAACGTGGGTTTTGATGCACCTTTTTTAGATCTTACGATTTAGCAGGTTGGCACTGGGGAGGGCGTGTCAAGATGCCTGCCCTCCCAGTGCAATCTTGCTAATTGTTAAACCTATGTCTTTTTGCGTAAAACTCGGGCAAAGTCTTGGCTTTTTCATGATTTCTCCGTACCTTTGCACGCCGAAGAATAAAACCAAACGAAAAAAAGCATTATGGAATATATGTCTCAGGAAGGCTACGATGAGCTCGTGGCTGAACTTCAACACATGGTAAAGGTGGAACTGCCTGCTGTGCGTGACGCCATAGCCGAGGCACGCGACAAGGGCGACCTCAGCGAGAACTTTGAGTATCATGCTGCCAAGCGAGAGCAGGGCAAGCTGTTGAGCAGAATCAGTTTCAAGCAGAAGATTCTGGAGAATGCCCGTGTAATAGACAAGTCGCGACTGCAAAGCGACAAGGTGGGACTGTTGAGCAAGGTGAAGATTACTAATGTGGCCAATAAGTGCAGCATGACTTACACCATAGTGAATCCTCACGAGGCAGACCTTCATAGTGGAAAAATCTCTATCAAGTCGCCCATCGCACAGGCTCTCTTGGGCAAGAAAGCCGGCGATGAGGTCATGGTGAGGGTGCCTGCCGGACAGATGAAATTCCACATAGACAATGTGGAACTGTAAGAACGATTACTCAGAAAGAATATTTCTCAACTCTCCGAGCATATTTCCTAAGTCGTCGAAGACGGCCTGGATGTATGCTCGGATTTTTTTGTCTTCCTGTTCGCCGATGTGCTCGGGCGAGAGAGCCTGCAGCTGCTGTTGACATTCCGCCTGCATCATCTGGGCTATGGGTTGCAGTTTGTGGGCGATTCTTGACACATTCTGCTTGTCCTCCTGGCTGAGTTCCACCTGTACCGCCTGTGTATTGTCCTCCAGTTTCTCTTCTTCCTTTTCGGCAGCAGGCAGATACTTGTTCAACGATTCCCGGTAAGTTTCCATTTCTGCCGTCACGGTTTTCACAATCTCCATCTCCGCTTCCTTGTCGCCTCCGGCAAAGATCAAAATTGAAGACAGCCTTTCACGGACAGATACATCGGCGGCAGGCTCTTCTGCAGTTGTTTCTTCGGCAGCAGGCTCTTCTGTAGCAGCTTCTCGGGCAGCAGGAGCCAACAAACTCTCTAAGGCTTCAGGACGGAAGGGCTTGAACAGGCAGTCGTCGAAGCCAGCCTCCGTCAGTTCTTCCTTGATGCTGATGTCGTGGGCTGTCATGGCAATCACCTTCATGTGGCTGTGATTGATCATGCGGATAATCTCCGTTCCGTTCATCTCTGGCATTTCTATATCCATCAGCATCAGGGCGGGCTGCTCGTTGTGCAGAATGGTAAGAGCCTCGGTAACATGCTGACAGGCAAATATCTGCCAGTCGTCATTGGCCTTGCGGTGCAACATCTCCTGAAGCAGTTGCAGCTGCAGACGGTCGTCGTCGAGGATCAGAATCTTATGGTTGGCAAGGGGCTGCTGGTTCGCTGATGACAGTTCTGTGCCCGCGGCGCTGATACTTGCCGGCTGCTTTTCGGCAGCTTCGCCCATCGATGCTTCCTGAACGGAAGGAGGATTCTGCCTGATAGGAAGGGTGATGGCAAAGGTGGAGCCGATGCCTTTCTCTGATTGCAGACTGATATGTCCGCCTAAGAGAGTGACGAGTTCATGGGTGATGGACAGTCCTAAGCCTGTGCCTTCTATGCCCTGTGCGTCCTTGAGACGTGTGAAAGCCTGGAACACTTTTCGACATTCCTCAGAAGTCATGCCCATGCCCGTATCCTCTACCTTTATAATAAGGTGGCAGATGCCTGTCGATGGGGCTGGCTTGACGAGGCCAGTGACAGTAACCTTTCCTTTCACGGTGTACTTGATGGCGTTGCTGATGAGGTTGTCCAACACCTGACGGATGCGGAAAGCATCTGCCTGATAGGTGATTGCGGCATCGGCTGCTAATCCTTGCAGCTCGGCAGCCTTATCCTGATAAGAGGAACTTAGCATCAGGTTCTTCTTCTCTGCCTGCATCCTCATGCCTTCGGTGCATTGCTGAATGAGCGAGGCTGGCGAGAAACTGGAGGGATGGAGTTCCAGCAGTCCGTTCTCCAATTTGTGATAGTCGAGGAGCGAGGCCACCAATCTTGACAGATGGCTGGCAGAGCTGGCTATGTTGTCGATATAGTTCATGCCTTTCTCGTCGCTCACATGTTCTCTCATCAGGTCGATGAAGCCCGAAATGGAAGCCACGGGAGCCTTGATGTCGTGGGTGATGGTAAGAAGGAGTCTTTCGCGTTGGTTCATGATGCGCTGAATCTCGGTGTTGGCCTCTTCCAAGTTCTCACGATAGATGCGTTCCTTCTTGGTGTCTTTGAAGATGTAGCACAGCAAGACTACGGCGGCGGTCATGGCAAGCAAAGCCATAAGGGTGATCTGCCACAGGAGTGAACGGCGGGCATTCAGCGCTTTGCCTAAAGCCTGCTGCATGGACTGCATCTCGCTTTGGCGGATGGTGTTGAGCAAGTGGGAAGTACGTTCGGCAAGCTGGGCGTTCACTTTCTGCAGGTCGCTCACCTCTTTGTTTACAGCTTTCTCCTTCTTCTGTGTGTTCTGTTTGTCTTCCTGTCCTATCTGCGACAGCACCTGTGCCACCTCTCCGGCGATGTCGACAGGTGTGGAAATCGAGTCGGTTGTAGTTTGGTTGACATCATTGTGTATGGCTATGGTGTCGGTGGCGCCTTTCTTGAAGGCGTCGGCGAGTCGGCGGAAGAAGCCTTTTCGGGTCTTCACCACCTCAACGGTTGTCCTTTTGTTCTCATGGGTTTGTGCAGTCTTGGGGTGCACCACTACCGAGTCTTTTCCGCTGCTCAGATTGCTCACCTTTTCGTGAAGAAAGCTCTCATGATTGTTGGCTATCAACACTCTCCGGAGTTGCTTCAGGTTGACTTGTTTCAGGTTGAGCAGACTGACGAGGGTGTCCATGCGTGCTTTCTGCAGGGAGTCCTTTTCCAGCGCCTTGAGTTTGAGTGCCTGCACCTTGGCTTCTGAGATGGAGTGGTTGAGTTCCTCCCAGTTTCCCGATGTCTCCATATAGATGGAACGTTCGTTGTTGCTCACGTCGAGCAGGCTGTACACCAGGCTGTCGGCCATATTGCGCTTGTGGGTATAGTCACGTGAAGCCTTGTCGATGTTCAGGATAGACTGCGTGTTGCTGTATACGAGCGCTACTGCCAGGGCCATCACCACAGCCACGGCAGCATATCCTAAGGCTACTTTGAGAGGAATATTGTTTTTTATCATGGTGCAAAAATACAAAAAAATATCTTGCCTTCGGAGGAGAAGACAAGATATTTTCATTTTAAAAGCTGCATGTATACTGTTTTTTGAAGATGGAGTGGTTTACTGAGCCTGTTCTGCTGTTGAGTCGGCTGGAGTATTTGTTGTGTCAGCAGGAGCAGGAGTCTCTGTTGGAGCAGGAGTCTCGGCTGGTGCTACAGTGTCAGTTGGCTCGATGTCGCTGAGTGCCATTACCAAAGATGCTTCCGCTGGCTTCTCTGTTGTAGTCTCTGTAGTGTCGGCAGGAGCTACTGTATCAGTTGGCTCGTAAGCTGATGTGCTGATCATTTTGTTACTTGCAAATACGTTGTTTGCTGATACGAAAACGAATGCTGCTGCGCTAACTGCGAAAAATAACTTCTTCATAATTGTAATGTTTTAAATTGTTAATATTCTATTTTTGTTTATTATTCTCTGTTGAAACTCTTGTTGAACATTCAGTTCGTTTGCGAGTTCACTATCTAATATCACAATCAGCGTGCCAAAAATGAAGAAAGTTTGCTAAGTGTTTGATAATCAGAGGTTGGAATGTTTGTGCCAAAAAGTGGGGAAGTGTGGAAAGTGTGGAAAGAGTGTGGAATATTTCCCCAAAAAGTTGTGGAAGTCTGTTGTGGAATGGGGAATTGGCACAGGATGTCGGGACATGATAGAAAAGCTATCATACAGCAAGGACGGACTATGAACCCCATTGGGTTTACAGTCCGTCCTTGCTATGTGTTATAGGAAGTTGCAGAGGTCTACAGATTATATTTCTTGATTTTGTTGTAGAGGGTTTTTCTGTCCACTCCCAACAGTTGGGCAGCCTTGCTCTTGTTGCCATTGGCGGTTTTCAGGGCAGCCTCTATGCGTTGCAACTCGGTTTGCTCATCCCGCAAAGTCAAGGTCTCTGTGGGTTGTTGCAGATGACTCATGCTCTGCTGGAGTTCAGTCCTGCCGATATAGTTTCCCTTGGTCAGCAGGGTGGCACGCTTCATCACGTTGTTGAGTTCGCGCAGGTTGCCGGGCCAGCTGTACGAGGCAATCATCTCTGAAGCCTTGTCGTCGAACCCGAGCACGTGCCGTCCCAACTCCTTGTTGGCATGCTTGACGAAGAGGTTGGCGAAGAGGAAGAGGTCTGTGCCGCGGTCTTTCAGTTCGGGCATATAGATGGTGAACTCGTTGATGCGGTGGAAGAGGTCTTCGCGGAACTGTCCCTCAGCCACTCTCTGTGCCAGGTTTTCGTTGGTGGCGCACACCAGTCGGATATCGATGTCGATTTCCTTAGTTCCTCCCACGGGCCTTATCTTTCTCTCCTGCAGAGCACGAAGCAGTTGCACCTGCACATCATAGCTCAGGTTTCCCATCTCGTCGAGGAAGAGTGTTCCTCCGTTGGCTACTTCGAAAGCTCCCTTCTTGTCTTGTTCGGCTCCAGTAAAGGCGCCTTTCACATGACCGAAGAATTCGGATGCCGCTACATCTCTTGGTATGGCTCCACAGTCTATGGCGAAGAAGGGCTTGTCGGCACGGCTGCTCAATTCGTGTATGCGATGCGCCACATATTCCTTGCCTGTGCCGCTTGCTCCGAGTATCAGTACCGACATAGGGGTAGGTGCTACGAGTGACACATATTTATATAGCTGTTGCGAGGCTTCACTCTTGCCTTCTATGTATTTGGGCGCCTCGTCTTCGTCGGGCTGTGTGGTAGTTTGCTGAGGGGTTTCTTGTTGAGTCGGTGTGGCAGGAGAGTTTGCCGGAACAGGTGCCGATGAAGCTTGCTTGATAGCCTCATTGATTTTCTCTAACAGTATGTCGGGATGAAACGGTTTAGCCACATAGTCATTGGCTCCCGATTTCATGGCGAGCACAGCGTTCTGCACCTCTGCATAGCTTGTCATGACGATAAAGGGAATGTGAAGGCCCTGCTTGTGGAGCCATCTCAGTGTGGTGAGTCCGTCGTGGTCGGGAAGTCTGAGGTCTGAGAGAATCAGATCGCGCTGGCTGTCTTCCTGCACCAACCTCAAGGCAGCACCAACCGATGTGGCTTTCTCTACTTCGAAACCTTTCTTTCTGAGCCATGTCTGAATCATGGTTCCAAATGCCAAATCGTCTTCTATAATCAATATCTTTGCCATCTTGTTGCTGTTTTTATGGTGCAAAGATACGGCTATTTAAAGACTCTACCAAAAGAAACTGATATTTTATAGATTTTTGCTATTCTTTTCACTTCTTATTTCCTTTTGGGGTCATGACAGATGACCAACCTGTGGCTTAATAGAAGGCTGAATAAACCCTACTTCTTAAATCTTAATCAGTTGTTTATAGTGCGATACATTCTATAGTATGCGTATATATAAACGAGTGTGTTGGAAAAAGCAGAGAACATATTGACACAGGTGAAGGCTGTAGGATGACTGATTCCCAATAGATAAAACATAGTGGTTGGGAGGATGTTTACACATATCAGCCATACGATGAAAACCAGGATAAGTGCTGTGCCCAGTTGGTGCATGCTTCCTTTATGTTTTCTTCCTAAATGGCAACCGGCAATCAGTGATGCGATGACAGAGAGCAAGCCGATGCTGCTTTCTGTCCAAGTGAGGATAGTTGCAGTCCTGGTTATCAAGCCATTTTGTGTCATGGGTATTAGGTTGAACTTAAAACATATTGACAGGACGAATGAAAACACATAGTAAAATACCATCACCTCGCAGCAACGTTTCAGCAACTTTTCGTTTATTGGTTGTATTAATCGGAATGTTCCCCATAATGCTATGGTGGCAAGCATTAATACCCATTGTTTGATGGTGAGTAAGATGGATGGAATGTTGACTGCAACACCAAGACTTCCACAAACCGTGTTTACGAGTGAAAGAATCGCAAAAAAACAGTATGCATACATGGCATATTGTGCCATGCGTTTTTTTCTGTTATGTCGTTTTTTCATGCAATAATCTTAATAAAGAAGTTTTTATACTCTTGCGGCATTATTTATCCAAAAACGCCGCATATTCTGCGGCAAAGATAAGAAGAAAACGCCGCGTCACCAAATTAATTAGGTTATATTTTGACGTTTTATGCTTTTCCTTTTAGAGAAAAGCAGAATGTCAAGACCAATAAAAACTCTTTTAAAAATATAACGTATCATCTTGAATATCAGAATTTATTGCTATCTTTACGTGGTAAATACTAATAACTCTGCGGCGCTATTTACTAATAACCGTACGTGGATAAATACTAATTTACTGATAATACTCGCTATATAGAATTATTTAAGGGATGCTACTAATCGGAGCATCCCTTAAACTCAATTTATTTAATGGTGAAGTCAAAGACTTTCTTACTGCCTGAGTTCTTCATCCCATTACTGGTATTGCCTTGCTTATTGTTGTAAGTAAGACAGTATTCTCCAGGCTGTCCTTCTACTGTCAAGTCATAAACGTTATCAGAAACTTTTTTCACTTCTAATTTTACAGATTTATCTTCTTTGGCACCTTCAATCCTGTTGGAATGAACAATAGCACTGGTCATTTGTCTGCCTTTTCCTACAGACTTAAATTTTACCACAAAGAAATCGTCTATGCTATAGTCACTGGAGAACATATCATAATACTCAGAGATACTATTTCTATCATGCGTGAAATAAATGCGAAAAGTAGCCTTGCCACCAACAAAAGCATAAGGCGAAGTCTTACCTTCGAACGTGATAAGTTCCTTGTCTTTAAACGGATTGATATATCCAGTTCTTTCTATTTCTTTGAAGTCTATATGCTTCATAGCAACAAGACTGTTATCTATGTTAGCATAGATACCAACAGAATCCATTCTGAGCTTACTAAGAGCTGTTTGATTGAAGTCTATACCAGCTTTCGTAAATGAAGCTTTCTGCTCTTCATAAGTCTTTCGTCTGGCATCATTAAAGCCTCGGATGTATTCTTCCGATTTTCCTTCTAATGGGTCTATTGTAGAATCGTCATCATCATCAATATCCTCGTCATCATCTGATTCGTGTTTAGGGAGAATCTTGCTGATGTCTGTTACACCGCCCTTAATCAAAGCCTTGGCTTTTTCTCTTGCTTGCTCAATAGGAGTCTGAGCCATCATGAATGTGCTTGTAGATACAAGCAACATTGTTAACAAAACAATTTTTTTCATATATATATATAACTTTTTAGAATAAAATGCAAAGTTAATGCTTTTATTTAGAAAATAAGCAATATTTGCCTTTTTTATATAATTAATCGAGTAGTAATAGTCTATGTATAGGTTATTCCATCAAATCTCTTCACCCTTCATTTTGGGGCTGTCTGTCTGGAAATGGCTGCTGTAAATACATTTTTAAGGACGACTTTTTGTGGTTTTCTACATTTTTAAGGACGACTTTTTGTGATTTTCCACATTTTTAAGGACGACTTTGTGCGATTTTCCACACTTTTAAGGACGACTTTTATTGGTCGGCAGAAAATTCACGTGGTGAAATAGATTTCCTGGTGCAGGATGAGGAAAGAATCATTCCGATAGAAGTAAAGGCTGAGGAGAATTTACAGGCTAAGAGTCTGAGGGTGTTTGTGGAGCGCAATCAGGGATTGAAAGGTATGCGCCTATCCATGTCACCTTATAGAGAGCAGGATTGGCTTGCTAATTATCCTTTATATTCTGTATCTGCTATATTCGACTAATTTCACTCAAATCGTATCAAGTTATTTTCCCCGTCACTAAGTTGTTGTGTTGGACATCCATAACTTTGTTGCCACTATGGTTAATACAATCATCTTCGAGTTACAGTTCCCAAAAAAGCATGGCGCAAATCGCTTGCGCCATGCCCGATACATAGAACTCCTTATAGTCAAAAAAGAATCGATTAGTTAGTATCTTGCGTTCTGAGGGTCGAAGTTGGTCCAGCCGTTCAGCCAGTTGTTGCTGCCATCGAATGCGCCGATGAAGCTTACTACATCAAAGCCTGTCCAGCCAGAGAATGATGCTGCACTGAGCAGAGGGCTGCCAGCGATAGGAGTGTAACCGTCGGCACTTACCAGTGAGGTCCATGATGCGAAGTACTTGTTGGTTGGCTCTGAACTGAAGAAGGTGTGGCTGTATGACTGCAGATTCTTGTCGATGTCCTTCTTGTTGACAGCATCGTAGAGGTAATCCTCATACTTTTTGTTGGCATCGGTTCCTATCGCGTCCATACCTGCGAAATAAACATTCTGGAGTTTGAACTTCTTATCCTTGGCATTCTGAACAGTTTCACCCTTCTCACCGTCGATAATCAAACCGATAGGCCAGCCTAAGGCTACAGAGTTGATGCAGTTGAGATTAGAAGAACGGCGAATCTGCATGGCTGCCTGGAACTTGCCGAGGGCAGAACCGTTGTTGGGATTGTATGCGCCGGCGTTGATATAGTTTGTTGTGTTCTCAAACTTGTCATCCAAAACCTTAGGACCTACGAAGGTGATGTTGGAGAAGGTGGCTGTGGTGCGAGGATCCACGGTAGCACCGTCAGAACAGTTGTCGCTCTCGAAACCATTGCTCTGAGAGGTGTCGGCAATCTTACTGTCGCGGATAGAGAGCCCATACTGTACCTTGCCAGAGAAACCGTTGTCGGTATCGAAGTCGTCATCCCAGCCCTTGTAGGCAACGAGGTACTTGCAATTCACAGTACCACCAAACCACTCGAAGGAATCATCATTAGAGTAAGATACCTGAACGTGGTCAATCTGTGTGCCAGAACCTACAGAACCTAAGGTAAGACCATTGATCTCCTTATCCTTCTGGAAAGGATAACCTGCAAACTCGATGCGGACATAGCTCAAAGCTCCAGAATTGTCGGTATCGTCGGTACCGCCATGTTGTGTACGAGGACCACCCTCTATCTGTTGCTGTGTCTGGTTGTTCTTAGCCTTACCGCAGAGGATGACACCACCCCAGTCGCCAGGCTTTCTGTTGCCTGCAGCTTCTTCAGATGTGAAGACGATAGGCTCTGTTGCTGTACCTTTGGCGATGAGTTTACCGCCACGCTCTGCGATGAGGGCTGCCTTGGTCTGCTTGTCGCCCTTGATAATCGTTCCCGGTTCGATGGTGAGTTCAGCACCATCTGCGATATATACCCATCCCTTGAGGAGATAAGTGCCTTTCTTCAAAGTCTGCTTTCCTGTGAAAACGAATTCCTGGTCGCCGTTTCCGATTTGTGTTCCGTTGGCGTTCTCCTTGTTGTCAGTTTCGAAGAGAATGTGGTCGCAAGCCTTAAGACCACCATTGGTAGTCCACTTGTACTCGGTAGTGCTACCTCCATTACCCTCGTCGTCACTGCTGCAACTGCTCAACATGGCAGATGCTGCGAGAATGCCTATGCATCCCATTAAATACATCTTGTTCATCATTGTTTCTTGTTTTAAATTTTTTATTTAACAAACATCTAATATTTTCTTTTTAAACCACAGAAATCTTACTCTTATACTGGGGGCTGAGTTGTTACCTTTGCTAAACTTCTTTCTAAAATTTATATATCGCCTGCAAACCTATGTTTCTGCCAGGTTTGTAGCATCTTGTAATCTCCTCTACCTCTTTGGTTCGTCCATCGCTGTAGGTCACGTCGGCAAACTGCTTGTAGTAAACTTTTTCTGCCAGCAGGTCTCTGATGTTGAGTTTCAGTTCCAGGTGGCTGCCAAACTTCTTAGCAAACGAGAGGTCGATGGTGTTGCGAGGCATCTCGTAGCTGTGGGGCACTCGTGCATTGGAGTCGTCGCCAGAGCTTCCTTCGCTTCTTCCCACACCGATGATTCGTTTTCCGATGCGGTTGTAGAGCAGGGCAATGTCCATCTTGAGTGGCTCGTTCTTATAGAAGAGTCCGGTGTTGATGAGGTAGGGCGACTGTCCCTGCATGGGTCTGTTCTCCTCTTTGGCTCCTTTCTCAAACTGCACCTTGCTCTTGATCAGGGCTCCATTGAACGACCAGCTGAAGTCGCGAAGACCTATGAAGTCGAGACTCTTGCGGATATCCAACTCTATTCCGTAGTTGCTGGCACTCTTGGCGTTCTTGTATGAATAGATGAGGTCGGTACCGCCAGCCACGGTGTAGGTCCATTCTATGGGCGAGTCGAAGTGCTTGTAGAAGACAGCCAGTGAGATAAGTTCGCCTCTTGATGGATACCATTCGTAGCGCAAGTCGAGATTGTCGACATAGCAGTTCTTCAACTCTGTATTTCCCTGCACGTTGCTTGCCAGGTCGAAGTCGTAGTAAACCGATGATGAAACCTCGCGGAACTCAGGTCGGTTGATGCTGCGGCCATACGACAGACGAATCTGATGCTGGTCGTTCAACTTGTAGGTGGTATTGAGTGAAGGGAAGAAGTCGCTGGTTCTGTAGTGGCGGCTTGTCTCGCTTTTCTCGTAGTCGCGGGTATTGGAGATCAGCTCCATGTCGTTGTGCTCAAAGCGGACACCAGCGTGGATGCCAAACTGCCCAAAAGGGAGAGACAAGGTAAGGTATCCTGCGCCTAATGTGTTGTGTCCGCGATAGTTGTTGCGCATCTGCTTCTGCTCAAGCAAGTACAGTTTGTCGTAGCCCATATTCTCTTCATTGGAAAGAAGGGTAGGGATGTCGCTGTGGCGGAAGTCGGATGGCATATTATTGTCAGAAACATTCCAGTTGTAGATAAAATTGCGAGTCTGGTACTTGCGGCTTCGATACTCTCCGTAGGCACCCACCTGCAAGTCTGGCTCAAAGTTGCCAAACTTGAAGTGGTGCTTGTCGTTGATGCCAAGAGAGAGAATGTGCTCGTCGAGTTGTGTCCACTCGCGAGATATGTCGTTTCCGGTGCTCAGGGCGTATACGCCCGATTCGAGAGCATCGTCGATGAGATATCTACGACGGTCAGGCAAATGACGGTTGGCATACGCATACCCGATACTCCAGTCAAGGGCATCGCTGGTGAAGGTGTGCTTGCCGGTAAGCTGACCGTTATATGTAGTTCGACTGCGGTAGTAATACTCAGCACTTCGTTCCAGGTTCGACTGTGCGCTCACACCGTCACGCCAGGTATATCGACTTGTAGCCAACTGGTTGAAGATGTTCTTGAGTTGGTACTTGTGGTTGCCGTCCTTGGAGAGGAGGGTGAAGTTGAGCATGGCTCCGAGTCTGACATTATTATTATATTGGTCGTCGACAGAATGACGCAGGTAGTTGGGCTTGTCGTTAGCAGCATCGTAGATACCAAAGAGGTTGTTCTCCATCTTCTCGTAGGTGCGATATTCATTGGTGTAGTTCAGTGCGGCAAGCATGCCGAGTGTTCTGCCTCCCAACATCCATCGGTGGTTCAGGCTGGCTGCCAACTTCAGGTCGCCCAGGGGCTTCTTGCTCTTTACCATCCAGTCGTTGTTCAGGTGGTTGCCCAAGAGGGATGTGGCATAGTTGTCTATCGGGCTGCCGTTGGCATCGAGCTGAGGAGCCAAGGAGGCATTGATACCTCCGTGAATGCTCCGCATCCCGTTGTCGAAAGCCAGGAAATCGGTTGCCGAACCTTTAGAGTAGGCAAAGTCCTGGAAGGCTGAAGCTGTGTTCCAGTTTCCACCTACAGATAAAGAAAAACTGTTTTCTGCCGGAATCTCTTTGGTGTTGACGATGATAAAACCGCCCGAATAGTCGGCAGGATATTCTGCGGTTGGGCTTTTCACGATAGTAAGATTGTCAATTTGTGAACTTGGGATGATGTCGAAGGAGAATGCCCTTGAGTCGGCCTCCGAACTGGGCACCGCTCCTCCGTTGACCCAAACATTGTTGTAACGCTGAGACAGTCCACGTACCATGACGAACTTGTCGTCGATGAGGCTCACGCCTGGCACACGGCGTATCACCTCACCCGCATTGGTGTCTTGCGTACGACTTATTTCTTGTGCAGAAACATTGCTTACGATGACGGGACTGCTTTTGGCTACCTGTATCATTGCCGCATCCGTATTACGCCTTTCCACTGCGGTAACGGTCACGCCTTTCAGTTGCTGTTCATCAGGCTGCAAAGCAATCGTCAAGTTTGCATCCTTCATCTGAACCCCGTCAATTTTTAGAGTTTTATACCCTACATATTTAATATATAATGTATAAGTACCATCTTTCAATCCGTCGAACGAAAAGTTTCCGTTCACGTCGGTTACTGCTTTCACATCGGTTCCTTCGATACTGATAACGGCTCCGATGAGTGTCTCTTTCGAGTTTTTGTCGATAACGACTCCCTTGAGTTGTTGCGCCCACGACTGCAAGCTTACAGCCGAAAGCAATCCCAAAGCAATGATTCCCCTTTTTAGTTTCATACCTTTTTCTTTTTTCTTGTTACATCTTCTTTTGTCTGAGAGGACTGCTTGTTTCAGTTCCCTCTCTCTTTGTCGGGAATTGGGTTATGATAACCCTCTTCTTTTCGGATGCAAAGATACGATGGTATTGTTACAGGGTGGTTGCGATGAGATTGAAAGGTATTGACGAAAATGAGACAAAGATGTTACAAAAAAAAAGAGCACTCACAAGGAGTGCCCCTATCTAATCTAAATCATCAATAAAAGTGAAATGTCGGTAGTATTCTTCTTATACCCATTGTGGTAAGAAACTCGAGATGATGAGCACTACGATGCCGAGGATGAGCACGGCAATGGTTTTGGGTGAACAACCCTTCCATTCCTTCAGGATGATTCCCCATACGTTGGAGAATACAACATTGAGTGCCATCAGGATGCAGAAGGAGAGTGTCATGAGGGTAGGCGACTCGGTGAGGAAGCCCTTGCCCAATGACAGTCCGAAGAACTGACTGTACCACAAGGCACCTGCCAAAGCACAGAACAAGATGTTGTTGTTCCATACCTCGCGCTTCAGATAATCACCCCAAGTGTGGTTCTTGGAGTTCTGATAGAAGCTATAGATGGCATTGGTGATGAATCCGCCCACTGTTACCAGGAAGGTAGCGGGAAGTGTCTTGTACATATCGGGAGTGAAGGTGCCGAAGTGTATGTCGCTGCCAAAGGCCAGACCTACGTTGAAACATCCGCTCATGAAACCTGCCAGCAGCGCGATAGTCAAACCCTTGGGAAAGTTGAAATCCTTGACTGCAGCCTTCTTCTCTTCTTCTGAGAGCGATGAGGCCTTCATGCTTCCAGCCACACCGATGATGGCGATACCCAACAAGGTGACCACCACTCCGAGGATAACGCTGAAGGTGAGCGAAGACAAGGCATCCATTTCGGGGAAGAAGATGTTGAGCAAAACGGGACCCATGATGGTGCCCAAGCCAGCACATGTACCTAAGGCAATGCTCTGTCCTAATGCCACTCCTAAGTAGCGCATGGAGAGTCCGAAGGTAAGACCTCCCACTCCCCAGAGCATACCGAAGAGCATGGTCATCATCACCTCGAAACCATAGCCGTCGAAGAGCTCGAAGAACGAATGGCCGCTTGGAACGGCAAGCATGGCACCTATGAAAGGAAGGATAAGCCATGCAAAGACGCCCTGTACAATCCAATAGGATTCCCAGCTCCAGTCCTTTATCTTATTGATTGGAACATAGCAGCTCGACTGGCAGAAGGCGCCCACTGCTATGATTAAAAGTCCTATTAATATTTCCATATTGTTAATAGTTTGGTTTTTAGGTTACTGAACTTTAGTATATAAAGAAGTAAAAGGAGTTAAGGGAGTTAAGGAGTTAAGACGTATGTCTTGTTGCTTAAAAACTACGTGCAAAGACTGTTGTCTTAACTCCTTTAACTCCTTTAACTTCTTTAACTCCTGAACATACAAATGTTCAATATCTTAGTTTCTCTTAGCGAGAACTTCTGCCTCGTATTTCTCGATGTCGGCAATGTACTCCTCGCCAACAGGAATATTGTTCTTCAGGTTGAAGTAGTCGTATACAGCACCGAAAGGCAATGTCTTCTCTTCCTCCAAGAGAGCCAAGCGCTGGAAGAGCTTGCCCTCGTCCTCATACTTGCGGAGTGTATCGAGAGGCTCAAGAAATGCCTGCAGCAAAGACTTCTGGGCAGCACGTACGCCGATGATATAAGCTCCGATACGATTGATGGAACCATCGAAATAGTCGAGACCGATGTGTGCACGGTCGAGTGCATTGGCACGAACCAACTCTGAGAAGAGGTTGCGGGTGTTGTCGTCGAAGAGAGTCACGTGGTCAGAATCCCAGTGCATAGGACGAGATACGTGGAGCATCAGCTCGGGTACGAAGAGCAGGAGTGCTGAAACAGCATCCGAAACATTCTCTGTAGGCTCATAGTGACCTGTGTCGAGGGTGTACATTACATTGTTCTTGGCGCAATAGCCTGCGTAGAAGTCGTGAGAACCTACGGTGTAAGCCTCCAGTCCGATACCGAAGAGTTTAGCCTCGAGACAAGACTTCATGTTTGGCAACTCCTCTGCCAGGATTTCATCGAGCGAGTTCTTCAGAATCTCACGATAGCGGCCTTTCTCTACGGTGATGTCCTTGCTGCCATCGTGTACCCAGATGTTCATGATACATGGATCGTTCTGGAACTTACCCATAGCATCGGCAATGCGACGGCAACGCTTGGTGTGCTCAATCCAGAACTCGCGGATAGCAGGATCGGGATTTGACAAAGAGAGACTTCCACTCTTAGGGTGAGAGAAAGAAGTGGAGTTGAAGTCGAGTTTCATGTTCTGCTCCTTAGCCCACTGCATCCAGCCTGTGAACTGGTCGACGGTTACCTCGTTGCGGTCAATCTGCTTGCCACCGAACTCACCGTAAATCTCATGCAGGTTAAGACGGAAGGTACCAGCCAGAAGAGAGTTCACCTTCTCGATGTCCTGACGCAGCTCGTCGATATTGCGAGCCTTGCCGGGATAGTTGCCTGTACTCTGTATGCCACCCGATGCAGCTTCGCCACGTTCAAAACCTACCACATCGTCAGCCTGCCAGCAGTGCAGGGAGATAGGAGTCTTCTCTAATGTGGCAATAGCCTTGTCTGTATCCACACCAAGAGCCGCATAGCGCTCCTTGGCAATCTCGTAATTTTTTAAAATCAAATCTGCTTTCATTGTTTTTATTGTTGTTATTATTTTTTTAATTTTAGCAAGTTCAGAAGTTATTACCTTTTTACCTTTTTACTTTTTTACCTTTAAAAACTTCTCGTATGCCGTATCCCATGCCTCCTTGTCCTGAGGCTCAAATTGCTGCAACTCGATAGAGTTGGCGATGATCTGTCGCATTTCCCATATATCCTTCACATCGCCCGATGCCTTTGCCTGCAACATGATGTTGCCTATGGCTGTTCCTTCCTGAGGACCTGCCAATATGCTGACACCACAACTGTTGGCGGTGAACTGGTTGAGATGTTTGTTGAGCGAGCCTCCACCTATTATATGAAGAACATTGAGGTCGATGTCGGCAAACTCCTTCAGCCAGCCAAATACCTGACGATAACGGAGAGCCAGACTCTCGAAGATACAACGGCAGAACTCGCCATTCGATTGTGGCACATGCTGTCCGGTCTTTTCGCAATATTGCTGGATGGCCTCTGTCATGCTCGAAGGATTGGCGAAGCAGTCATCGTCGGGGTTGATGATGCTCTGGAAGGCTGGTTGCTTCATCGCTTCTGCTATCAGTTCGCCATGTCCCAAGGCTGTCATGTCTTTCTGATGGGCTGCAGCCTCGTCTTTCCATTCCTTGCGGCAACGCTCGTAAATCCACATGCCGCAGATATTTTTGAGGAATCGGGTCGTACCCTCTATTCCTCCCTCGTTGGTGAAGTTGAGTTCGTAGCTCTTCTCGTTGATGATGGCGTTCTTGGTCTCAATGCCCATCAGGCTCCATGTGCCAGAGCTCAGGTAGGCAAACTCCTCGTTCTTGGCAGGCACGGCAGCTACTGCACTGGCTGTGTCATGTCCTGCCACGGCAATAACGGGCACATCCTTCAGACCGGTCATCTGCTGAACCTCTTCGGTCAGGGTGCCTATGATGGTTGCAGGATGGGTCATCTTTCCAAATTGCTCTCTCTTCAGTCCAAGGCTTTCTACGAGATCGTTGTCGAGGTCGCCTGTCATAGGGTTGAGGATCTGCGAGGTGGAAGCCACGGTGTATTCACAGATGGCATTGCCTGTAAGCATATAGCTCAGTGCGTCGGGGATGAAGAGTATCTTGTCGGCATTCTCGAGCGCCACGTTGCCAGCCTTGCGCATGGCATAAAGCTGGAAAAGCGAGTTGAAGTTCATAAACTGTATGCCCGTCTTCTCGTAAACCTTTTCCTTGCTTATCTTCTCGTCGAAGTATTTCTCCATCATGCCCACGGTGTGTGGGTCGCGGTAAGCCAGCGGATTGCGCAGTATGGCTCCGTCCTTGGCCACGTATACGAAGTCGCATCCCCAGGTGTCGATACCGATGCTCTGTATGTTGATGCCGCGTTGCGCCACCAGTTTCAGACCTTTGATGATTTCCTGATACAGGGCATAGATGTCCCAGTAGAAGTGTCCGCCTGTCTGTATCAGGTTGTTGTCGAAGCGTGTCAGTTCTTCGAGACAGAACTTACCTTCCGACAAAGAACTGATGATGGTTCGTCCGCTGGTAGCACCGAGGTCTACCGCAAAATAGTATTTTTTGTTGTTCATTCGATTAGGTCGTTAGATTTCCTATGTTGTTTACGGTTGCAAAGATAGTACTAAAAGAAGCTGCCGACCACGATTATTTGATTTTTCATCCTTATTTTTTGACCCGGTGATTTTTCTGTCGTCAGGAAGGCTACGTGAAACAGTAACAGATAGAAGAAAACACCTGCTGTTTCGGACAAAAATAAAAGTAAGTAAACGATTTCATATAAATATAATAAGGAAAAGGACAGATATTGCGTTTCTTTTCGTAACTTTGCACGCGTTTGGTAAAAATACGAACCAAAACAAACAAATATAAAAAAATATCTAACACAAACAATTAAAAATGACAACATTAACAATTTCGATTATCGTCGTCTTTGTGCTTGGCTATGCTCTTATAGCCACAGAGAGCCTGACGAAGGTAAACAAGGCTGCGATAGCCTTGCTCATGCTCGTGGGGTGCTGGACACTCTACATGGTTGACCCTACGCAGTATCTGCAGATGATGCACCCTGACTATACAGGTGGTGCTGCAGGAATGGTAGAAAAGGTAACGGGTATTATCCAGGAACACCTGGGCGATACTGCAACGACCCTCTTCTTCCTGATGGGAGCCATGACAATCGTAGAGATAGTAGACCAGAATGGCGGATTCAACTGGGTTCGCAAGGTGATGAAGACAAAGTCGAAGCGTGCTCTGCTGTGGCGCATAGCCTTCCTTACCTTCTTCCTTTCTGCCATCCTCGACAACCTGACTACCAGTATCGTGATGATTATGATTCTGCGTAAGCTCGTTACCGACCACAAGGACCGTATGATATATGCCTCGCTTGTCATCATTGCAGCCAACTCGGGTGGCGCTTTCTCGCCCATCGGCGACGTTACCACCATCATGCTTTGGAACAAGGGACTGATAACCGCAGCTGGTGTAATCGCCGAGATCTTTATCCCATCTGTGGTTTCCATGGTTCTTCCTGCCTTGATTCTTCAGACCATGTTGAAGGGCGAACTCGTGATGCCTGAGGTTTCTGCCCAGCAGAATGCTTCTGTAAGTGACTTCACAGAAGGTCAGCGCAAGGCTGTGTTCTGGTTGGGTGTTGGCGGTTTGATCTTCGTTCCTATCTTCAAGAGCATTACCCACCTGCCTCCATTCGTAGGCATCCTCTTGGTATTGGGTGTGCTGTGGACTGCTACCGAGGTGTTCTATCGCAGTTTGCATCGCGGACAAGATGCTGAGGGTACACAGAAGCGAGTAACCAAGTTGCTCTCTCGTGTGGATATGAGCACCATTCTCTTCTTCCTCGGTATCTTGATGGCTGTGTCTTGTCTGGCAGAAATCGGCGTACTGACAGCTTTAGGTCAGGGACTGAATGTTGCCTTCGACGGCAATCACTACCTCGTAACAGGTATCATTGGTGTGCTTTCAAGTATTGTGGACAATGTGCCTTTGGTAGCAGGCTGTATGGGTATGTATCCTGTGGCTGCTGTAGGCGATATGGCTGTTGACGGAATCTTCTGGCAGTTGTTGGCTTACTGTGCTGGTGTCGGTGGTTCTATGCTGATTATCGGTAGTGCTGCTGGTGTGGTTGTCATGGGCTTGGAGAAGATTACCTTCGGCTGGTACATGAAGCACATTTCCTGGATTGCCTTCGTAGGCTATTTGGCTGGTATCGTAAGCTACTGGTTTATCCGCACTTTCCTCTATGCAGTGTAAGCTGACTCTTTTGAGTCGATGAAATAAAAAAAGGCAACTTGTCGTAGTGACGGGTTGCCTTTTCTTTGCTTTCTCCTTTCTTCAGCTCTTTGTTTTCTCCTTTCTTCTTTTCTTGCGAAGAATGCTCTTCCGGGGTTTGCAGGTGCTGTTATCTCATTTTGTTGCGGAACTCAGAGGGCTTGAGACCGGTCTGGTTCTTAAACTTCGATGAGAAATAGTCGGGTGACTCGAAGTTGAGTCTGTAGGCTATCTCCTTGATACTCTCGTCGGTGGTGGAGAGCAGTTCCTTAGCTCTTTGCAGTCGGAGATCTTGCTGATACATGGCAGGAGCGATGCCTGTAAACTCCTTGAAGAGTTTTCGGAACGATGAGTAGCTTACCCCCAGGTCTTCGGCTATCTTCTGTATGGTGAGGTCGCTCTCCAAGGATTCGCGTATGCGCAGTCGGGCCTTGTTGATCATATCCACATGGGCTGTGTTCTTGTTCAGGATGATGTTGCGTTCCAGAGAGTACATCATGCCGATGAGGTGGTTGACGATTCCTGCCAATGTTTGCTGCGAGTAGGCGGCCTCCTCTTGTGCTATGCGGTAAGCCTCCTTGTAGAGGCTTAGTATGTCGTTGCTGAACCCAACATGATAAATAGGTTTCTCGGGTGAAAGGAATCCTGCCTTCACTCTGTCGTCGATGTTCTTGCCTTTGAAGCCGATCCAATAGCTGTGCCATCCCTTCTCAGGACAGGGGTGGTAAGTGTGCCATTCGCCAGGAAAGAGCAGGAATATGTCACCGGCCTTGATAGGTGTCTCTGCGATATGTGCCGACTGGAACACGCCTTCTCCCTCGGGTTGGTAGAGCAACTGGTATTCATCGAGCTCGCGTCCCTTCTTCAGGTCGAAGTAATAGCCGTCGGCATGTCCTTTTGTGGGATAGGATTCTCCCGGCTCGATCATCTCGTACCCTATGGTGCTCACGGTGAGTCCCCATTCTTTGTCGCGTTCGTTGGCCAATAGATATTTGCTTGTCTGCATGTCTGTAATAAACTTGTTCTGGCTGCAAAAATACAGAATTTGCAGCAGAAAAGAGCATGATGAAAGTTTTTTTATGCTTTTATGTGCATAAAAAGTACTGTCGTCCGCACCTCCTCAGCTGTTTTTTCCTTCCATGTAGCCCGTTGCGTAAAGGTGTCCTTCCTCTATGGTGCAAGGGGTGAAGAATGGAATAAGTTGCGATAGCTCCGCCCTAACTATATAAAAATAGGTAGTTAGGGCGGTGCTATCGCTTATTTACTTTGCGATTTGCGGCACTTTACTTTGTGTTTTTGTGATAAATCGCTTTTTGTCCCTTTTCTAACTCTTTCGTCATTGTGTTGACAGAGCTTGATAACTGATTAAGATTACAGTTCGATTTTCCGCTGGTTCACCTTCGTTATTTAGAACATGAATCAGCCCTGTGATGCAGGGTAGGAGGAAAGATGCATTTTAATGTCGTTTTTCATGACTGATACAGCCTCTATGAGATAGGGGATGAAGATAGATGAAAACGTTGAAAATTGCCCTAATCCCAAAAAATAGTATGAATTTTGGGATTATAATCCTAAAACTTAGTATGTTTTTTGGGATTTACGTCTTTTTTTCTTATCTTTGTGCCCAAAAGAATAGTATTCATAACTAAGAAGAAAATTTATGATACGTCGTCAAATACAAGATACAATTGAAACTCGGATGTTTTCAGGGAAGGCTATCATCGTGATTGGTGCCAGACAAGTAGGTAAGAGTACACTGTTTGAAATGGTGCTCGAAAATCGTGATGAACCTACTCTTATGTTGAATTGCGATGAACCGGAAGTAAGGGAGTTGTTGGCAAAGGCAAATTCATCAGAGTTGCGCCTGCTTATTGGCACCAACCTTATTGTTGTGATAGATGAGGCTCAACGGGTAGAGAACATCGGTATGGTTTTGAAACGAATTACGGATAATTTCCCAAAAGTACAACTCTTGGTGACTGGTTCCTCCTCTTTTGAATTGCAGAATAAGCTCAACGAACCTTTGACAGGACGCAAGTTTGAGTACCATCTTTTCCCTTTTTCTACAGGAGAACTGATGAAGGCTCATGGACTGCTTAGTGTAAAACAAACATTAGAGAATCGGCTTATTTATGGCTCTTATCCAGATATCATGAATCATGAGACGGATGCAAAGGAGTTGCTGTATAATTTGTCTAACAGTTATCTGTATAAGGACTTGTTGAATTTGGAAAGTGTTCGGCGCCCGGTCCTGTTGTCCAAACTGCTTACAGCCTTGGCTCTGCAGGTTACAAGTGAAGTTTCATATAATGAGTTGGCGCAGACCGTAGGAACAGATAATAAAACGGTAGAGAAGTACATTGATTTGCTCGAAAAGTGTTATATCATATTCAAGTTGAATGGCTTTAGTCGTAACTTACGTACGGAGTTGAAACGTGCTAAGAAATTCTACTTTTATGATAATGGAATACGTAATGCCATCTTGCAGAATTTTGCACCTCTTGCTCTCAGGCAGGATGTGGGGGCTTTGTGGGAAAACTTCTTCATTAGTGAGCGAATGAAGGCTAATCAAAATGCTGGACGATATGTAAACAGCTATTTTTGGCGTACCAGCCAGCAGCAGGAGATTGATTATCTGGAGGAGTGTGATGGTCAGTTTTCTTTGTTTGAGATGAAGTGGAATCCTAAGCGTACCAATACAAAGTTCCCTGCTTCTTTCCTTTCTGCTTATCAGGTGAAAGATAAGTGCATCGTGACACCTGAAAATTGGATAGATTGGGTTATAGAGTGATAGTGCTATCCCCCCAAAAAAAGTCCGTTTTCATGACTGATACAGCCTCTATGAGATAGGGGAGGCTTTCTTTAAAATAAGTTAAAAAGTGGGTGCTCTTTTATAAAATGTGTGGGAAAGTTGCAGGATTCCCTCATAAAATGTGTATATTTGTAGTGTTATTCCCCCATAAAATGTGGGCGGGAGAGTGATTATTCCCTCATAAAATGTGATTTAAAGATACGGATTATGGAAAGATTAGCTATCAATGAACTTCTGAAATGGAAGAATAAACAATATCGTAAACCTCTTATTATAGAGGGCGCCAGACAGGTGGGAAAGACTTGGCTGGTGAAGGAGTTTGCCCGCCAGAATTACAAGCAGCTGGCATATGTGAACTTTGAAGAGATGAAGATCCTGCAGAATCTATTTGAACAGGATTTCAGTATTCCTAGAATTCTTACAGCTATTGGGGCTGCAACGAATGTAACCTGCACAGAGGGCGAAACGCTGATATTCCTGGATGAGATTCAGGCTGCCCCTCATGCTGTTACTTCTCTCAAATATTTTGCAGAGAATGCGCCGGGCTATCATGTCATAGCTGCAGGTTCTCTTCTGGGTATCGAACTGCATCAGGGGGAATCTTTTCCTGTGGGTAAGGTGGAATTTCTCCCTCTCTATCCAATGAACTTTATCGAGTTCGTGATGGCTATGGGGGAGAAGAATCTGGCGCAGCTGCTTCAGACGAAGGATTGGAATATGATAACGATGTTTGCTCCCAAGTTTCAGGAACTCTTGAAGTATTATTACTACGTAGGAGGCATGCCTGAAGCCGTATTGAGCTTTAGCCAGAATCGTGACTGGAAAGAGGTGAGAACCATACAGAAGGACATTCTGAACAGTTATCAGAGAGATATGTCGAAGCATGCTCCATCGGAGATTATTCCCCGTATTACTGATTTGTGGAAATCCTTGCCCGCCCAGTTGAGCAAGGAAAACAGGAAGTTTATCTATGGAGTGGTGCGCGAGGGGGCAAGAGCCCGGGAGTATGAGTTGGCCTTGCAGTGGCTGCTGGATGCCGGACTGATATATAAGGTATATAATGTGAAGGCTCCCCGACTGCCACTTGCCAGTTATGAAGACCGGGCGGCCTTCAAGATTTTCGTCCTGGATGTCGGGCTTCTAGGTGCGATGTCTAATCTCAAGGCAACGACAATAGTGGCCGGCAACAGTATTTTTACCGAGTTTAAAGGGGCATTGACGGAACAGTATGTTTTGCAGCAGCTCATTCTCAGGTATGAACCCTATTATTATGCCAAGACCAACAGTACTCAGGAGATTGATTTCCTGCTCCAGGATGAGGAGGATGAGATTGTTCCGCTGGAGGTGAAAGCCGAGACGAATGTCAAGGCAAAGAGCCTGCGCCAGTTTGTTGCAGACAACCAGTCAAAGAAGGCCTATCGCATCTCCATGAATGATTATCAGCAGGAAGATTGGGTTACGAATGTACCGCTCTATGCGGTAAATGATCTCGAATTTTAGCGATAGCACCGCCCTAACTATATAAAAATAGGTAGTTAGGGCGGTGGTATCGCATTTGCAAATATATATATGAAGTTCTGGGAAATGAAAATCCCCAACCCGCTATATGAAAGCTGGTTGGGGAAATTATGATAGATTTTGCTTTTTCAGAAATATCCGATTGTGAATTACAGAGGATATTCCTCGAAAGCATAGAGTACAGTGCTTAGATATCGCTCGCCTGTATCGGGGAGCAGCGCCACAATCTTCTTGCCCTTGTTCTCTGGACGCTTCGCAATCTCGGTGGCAGCAAAGGCTGCAGCACCAGAAGAGATTCCCACCAGGATGCCTTCGGTCTGAGCCAAGTCGCGGCCAGCCTTAATGGCATCATCGTTCTGTACGTCGAACACTTCGTCGATATATTCCGAAGAATAGGTCTTTGGCACGAAGCCGGCACCGATGCCCTGAATCTTGTGAGGACCACTCTGCTTACCATTGAGAACTGCCGATGTGGCTGGCTCTACGGCGATGACCTTCACGTCTGGGTTCTGCTCCTTCAGGTATTTGGCAATACCCGATATGGTGCCGCCTGTTCCTACACCTGCCACGAAGATGTCTACCTTGCCGTCGGTGTCTTCCCAAATCTCAGGACCTGTAGTGGCGTAATGCTTGGCTGGGTTGGCAGGATTGACAAACTGTCCTAAGATGACAGCGCCGGGGATGGAGTCGCGGAGTTCCTCGGCAGCCTTGATGGCACCGGTCATTCCGTCTTTACCACTGGTCAGTCTTACCTCTGCACCATAAGCCTTTACCAGGTTGCGTCGCTCAATACTCATCGTCTCGGGCATGGTGAGGATGAGGTGATAGCCCTTCACGGCAGATACCAATGCCAGTCCTACACCCGTGTTGCCACTGGTAGGCTCGATGATGGTGGCTCCTGGTTTCAATATGCCTTTCTTCTCGGCATCCTCTATCATGGCGAGGGCTACGCGGTCTTTCACGCTGCCGCCAGGATTGAAGAACTCTACCTTAGCAATCACAGGAGTCTCCAAACCCTTGGATGCTGAATACTTACCCAATTCTACTAATGGGGTCTTACCGATTAAATCAGTAATCTGCTTATATATCTTTGCCATAACTGTACTCTAATTTTAATCATTAATAATTCACTACTCACTACTTTACATAAGTGAATGCCTCGTCGAGTGCCTCAATCAAGTCGTCGATATTCTCGATACCGATGCTCAGGCGAACGGTAGAAGGATAGATGTGCTGCTCCTCCAACTCCTCTGGGCTCAACTGAGAGTGAGTGGTTGTTGCTGGGTGGATAACCAGTGACTTCACGTCGGCTACGTTAGCCAGCAAAGAGAAGATGCGCAGGTGGTCGATGAACTCCCATGCCTCTTTCTCGCCGCCCTTGATATCGAAGGTGAAGATAGAACCACCGCCGTTAGGGAAGAGCTTCTTGTAAAGCTCGTGGTCTGGATGAGAAGGAACGGCTGGGTGATTAACCTTAGCCACCTTAGGATTATTCTCCAGATACTCTACCACCTTCAATGCATTCTGAACGTGACGCTCTACACGGAGGCTCAATGTCTCCAAGCCCTGAAGAAGAATCCAGGCATTGAATGGAGAGATGGTTGCACCGGTATCACGAAGGATGACCGCACGGATTCGGGTTACGAAGGCTGCTGCTCCGGCTACATCTGCGAATACGGCACCATGATAAGATGGGTCTGGCTTGGCGAGAGTAGGGAACTTGTCGGCATTTGCCTTCCAGTCGAACTTACCGCCATCTACGATGACACCACCGAGAGATGAACCATGACCGCCGATAAACTTGGTAGCAGAGTGAACCACGATGTCAGCACCGTGCTCGATAGGGCGGATGAGATATGGAGTGCCGAAGGTGTTATCGATAATCAATGGGATGTTGTGGCGATGAGCAATCTCTGCCAACTTATCGATATCGGTTACATCTGAGTTAGGATTTCCGAAGGTCTCTGCATAGAGTGCCTTGGTATTGTCCTGGATGGCAGCCTCTACCTGCTCGAAGTTGCGAGGATCCACGATGGTGTAGCTTACACCCTGTGTGGATAATGTATGAGTGATGAGGTTATAAGTACCACCGTAGATGTTGTCGGCAGCTACGATGTGGTCGCCATTCTGAAGGATGTTCTGCAGAGCGTAGGTTACTGCGGCTGCACCAGAAGCAACTGCCAAACCGGCTACACCACCTTCGAGGGCAGCTACACGGTCTTCGAATACGCCCTGTGTAGAGTTGGTCAAGCGACCATAGATGTTACCTGCGTCACGGAGACCGAAGCGATCGGCAGCGTGCTGAGAGTTGCGGAACACATAACTTGTGGTCTGGTAGATAGGCACCGCACGAGCGTCGGTAGCTGGATCTGGATTTTCCTGACCTACATGCAACTGAAGTGTCTCAAAGCGAAGTTTCTTTTCTGTACTCATAATCTATGTCCTTTCTTTAAATTGTTTATTATTTCTGATTGACGATGCAAAGGTACGGCGAAAAAACGAGTTATGAAATCGCATAATAGTGGCATTCTTACTACCACGTTTGTGGTATATGACTGTTTTTATCCTCTTTTTCTCCCTTTATACCTTATTATATATAGGGAATGGGGAGATTTGCTTTCTGTCTTTTTTTATGTATAAATGACGAAGTTGGCAGTAAAAAGTAAGCGAAAGATAGTGATTGAGAGATAAAACGTAAGGAAAGGGGAGTTATCGTAAACGTTTTCGTAATTAATGGCGAAAAAATGATATTTAAATCAACAACGAAAGTACTTGCGTTGCCACATGAAGCCGGCTTCGTTTTACTATTACCCCAGTTCGTTCATATTTTCTCAAAAAACTCTTGCAGATATGAAGATAAAGTCGTAACTTTCGGTAGCATTTTTAATATAGTTGATTATGAAGCAGGTAGAAGAAAATCTCTACAAGCTTACCCAGCGCCCGAAAGAGTTGTGCGACAAGGTCTTTGACCGCCTCTTTGAGGAAGCCGAAATAGCCAAGTTCACTCCGCAGGAAATGAGGGAGTATGAAGCTAGTAAGAAGGCATATCGTGATATCAAGAATTCCATTGATACGGCGAAACAAGAAGGTCTTGCTGAAGGTATAGAAATAGGCATGGCGAAAGGCATGGCGAAAGGTAAGGCTGAAGGCAAACATGAGGCTAACGCAGAAATTGCACAGCGTTTGCTGGCAATGGGACTTTCAGCCGAACAGGTTGCCAAAGCTACCCAGCTACCTTTGGAAATCATTAAGAATCTGAGCAATTCATAAAAAATATAATAACGTACTGAGCCCACTTTAAAAAGTAGTTTTTAGTTCTTTATCCAACAAACGCCATTTGATTATCAGATGGTTGCATTTGAAGAAATTATCAAAAATGACTTTTTCAAGTGGGCTCCGTTGTTATTAATTTGGTGTCAAAGGTTTTTTCAGAGATGACATCAGACTTCATATATTGGGGTATAATTGTTGCCTTAAAAATACTTATTTCTTTAAAAAGAATATATACTATTCTCAAAGAAAATTGTTATATTTGCAGGCAAAAACATAAAAACTGAATAACTTATGGCATCTATTATTTCTATTGTACCCATTGTGTTGCTCTTCGTCTTGATGCTCGGCTTCAAGATGGCAGGACATAAGAGCGCCTTGTTGACACTCGTAGTAACTGTATTGCTGGCTCTTTTCGCCGCCTCTCCACTGGGGATGATAGCCCCGGAACATGCGGGGGACAGCATCCTCGCCCTGACGGGATGGGCTGTGGTGGAAGGTCTGCTGAAGGCGGTGTTCCCGATCCTCATCATCATCCTGATGGCTATCTATAGCTATAATATATTGGTGGAAAGCAAGCAGATTGAGGTTATCAAGAAACAATTCACTTCGATTACCGACGACAAGGGATTGCTCGTGCTGTTGCTCGTCTGGGGATTCGGCGGATTGCTCGAAGGCATGGCTGGCTTCGGAACGGCGGTGGCGATTCCTGCCGCCATCCTCATCGGACTGGGATTCAAACCCATGTTCTCGGCTCTGGTGTCCTTGGTCGGCAACACGGTGGCAACGGGATTTGGTGCCGTCGGTGTGCCTGTCACCACGCTCTGCAATGAGGTGGCGAATAGCGGCTCGGCATCGGTGGCGCAGATTTGCGAGACATCGGCGTTCGCCATCATACAGTTGTCCCCGCTCTTCATCATCCTGCCTTTCATCATCCTTACCCTTACCGACAGGCATAATCTCGTCAAGAATCTCATCATCGCCCTTTGGGTGGGAATGATTTCCGTGGCGGTGCAGTTCGTCTGCGGCTATTATCTCGGTTCGGAGACTCCAGCCATCATTGGCTCTATCGCCGCCATCGTTGCCATCATCGTTTATGCCAAGGTGTTTGCGAGAAAGAGCAAGGTGCAGAAACAGGAGACCTTCACTTTCTCCGAGAGCTTCAAGGCGTGGAGCGTTTACCTCTTTATATTGGTGTTTATCTTGGTGTCGGGTGCGCTCTGTCCTCCAGTCAACGCCTTCCTGAAGACGCATTTGGTGAGTGCTGTTCATCTGCCGGTGCTGGGCAGTACCTTTAAGTTCGGTTGGATTTCGAATGCAGGATTGATGCTCTTCCTGGGTGCTACGATCGGTGGATTGGTACAGGGGTTGAGTTTCAAGCGACTGATGGTCATCTTGGCCCGAACCACGGTGAACTTGCGCAAGACGGTGGTTACCATCTGTTCGCTGATAGCCTTGGCGAGTGTGATGAACTATTCGGGTATGATAACTTCCATCGCCTCGGGCTTGGTGGCTGTGACGGGTGATTTCTATCCATTGGTAGCTCCGATGATTGGGGCCATCGGTACCTTCGTTACGGGTTCTGATACTTCATCCAATATTCTCTTCGCCAAGCTCCAGGCTCATGTTGCCAACCAGCTCGGCATGACGGGCACTGATACTTTCTTCGGGGTGGAGGGAAGTCAAAGCAACTGGCTTGTTGCCGCCAATACCACAGGTGCCACGGGTGGAAAGATGATTAGTCCGCAGAGCATCGCCATCGCCACTGCCTCATGCGACATGGAGGGTAAGGACGGCGAGATCCTCCGTTCCGCCATCCCATACGCCGTGTTGTATATCGTACTGGGTGGACTTATGGTTTACTTAGGATGCTGATCTCTTGCCCGTAAATGTTTTTTTTGAAAGAAAAGTGTCAAAGTATCATTCTTGACTTTGAAACTTTTTGTAATACATTGATAAATAGATATATATAATAAATGAGACTTTTCGGATTTTGTTCCGAAAAGTCTCATAAAAGTATCATGGAAGTCTCATTTTAGGCTGCTTTATCTTTTCTTTACCAGATATTTCATTCCATCGGCGAAACGCTTGTGGTTCAGTTGCGTCATGTTAGCCAATTTTCGTCCGAATCCCATCAAGCTGTTTACTTTCAGCGATGAACCTATCTGCTTTTTCAGAAAGTCGAAAATCTCGGCGGCCGTCATGTACTCACCTTCCTTCTCGTCGTCGGCAGGTTCGAAGTAGAGACGGAAATACTGGTCTATCGGCTGAACCGCCTCAAACTGGCAGTTGCTCTGCATGATGAGCTTCACCTGCTCGGCGTCGAAATAACACTTCTCGCCATTGCCCAACGCCACAAGCGCCTGGGCGAAAAGCTGCTGGTGGTTGGGGCGGACACTCACGTCGATGGGACCCGTCAACTCGATGCCGATGAAACGGCGGTTGCCGGATGGGTCGGTGAGGATGTCGTTCATGTTGCTCGTGGCGATGAAGGAGGCGAGGCGTGGAAACTCCATGACGTGACTTCCGTACGGCGGCTTGTATTTCAGTGTAGGTAACTGGATAAGATTCTTCAGAAAACCCTGTTGCACCTGTGGTGAAATCTGGTTGAACTCGTCAAGATTGATGAGCATGAACTGTGCCATCGCCTGGTACACTTGTCGTTTCTCCGAGAGAATCAGGTTGTCGCTGTAACCCCATTGCAGTTCGGGCGGCAAGAGGCGGCGGCAGAATGTGCTCTTGTTGAAGCCTTGTTTGGAGATGAGGAGCGGAGCCACCGAGTTGCCGTACTGGCGATGCGTGTATCCACGCCATTGGTCCACCATGCCGAGAAACCACGTGTAAAACCAGTCTGCCCAGTATGGATTGTTGGTGGGCACGGTGCGGGCCAAGGCACGGATGTGGTCCTTGCCGTCCCACTTGTTGTGGCACAGATAGAGATACTCTTCTATCGGATTGTAATTCTTGATGTAGTCCGACTCCAGAAAATTCCTCACGTCCTTGATGCTCACCCTTAGCCCAGCCAACTGTACTTCGAGCGTCATTCTTTTCATCACCCTCGGCTCCACGGGTCGGTATCCGTACCATCCTTTCTCCTTCGGCTGGTATTCCACGTATTTCATTACCGAGTTGTATCTGAAATTGTATTGGTTTCTCAACAGCAGCATCATGCTTGCTATGTCGTTTTTCTCGTCCTTGCAGTCCATGTCCTCGTTTCTTGCCTTTCCTTTCGCTTCGGGATCGGCTTGCTGGTCGGTGCCTTCTGTGCGGTAATGACAGTCTATCCTCATCGCCACCGCCTTGGCATTGTAATAAGGGTGGGCATCCAGCGTCATCATGAAACTGTTGTGCAGCGAAGGTTCGTTCGACATGGCAGAGGAAGCCTCGACGGAAGCAACCTGAGCGCCGATGGTGAGCGATGCCTTGACCACGGCTTGGTAGATGGGATGGATCTGTTGGTAGGCGATGCGATAGAGCTGTTCCGCCTCAGGCTCGGAAGTAGGCAGCTTGTCGTTCTGGTTGGTGAATTTTACCAGCACGATGACGCTCTTTCCGTCGGCACTTTCCAGTGCAGCAAAGGTGGAGGGCAGGATGGCGACCGAACGCTTCACGCCTTCCGTGCCGTCGGGGTCGGTGATGTTGTTGAACTTGAGGAGCAGGATGCCATTACAAACCTTCATCTTCAGGTTGCTGTTCTCGTCCTTCGCAAACTCGGCGGCAGGATAGATGTGCATCCATGTAGGCATGTCCTTGTAGAAACGGTAGTCTTCGTCGATGTAGGCGGCGTAGTCTCTGAATCGGGTTACGCTCTGCTTGCTGTCGTCCTTAGCGATGCGCTCCAGTAGTTTCTCCATCGTCTTTGTGCTGACGAGGAGTTGCTTCTTATTGTCGTTGTGTACGATTGTAATCTTCATGATGTTTTTTTGAAAGCTTGTTGGAACATGAAAGTATAGTGCCCAAAAGTGGGCTTCCAGTTTGGGCACTTGTTGCCCACTGTGTTGGCAGTGTGTGCCCGAGGCTCGTTCAATCGATGCCCGAGGCTTGTTCAGTCGATGCCCGTCCGTCGGTCCGTAAGGGAACATGTGGTGGGCACGGAGAAACCATGGGTGGCAGGATTCTTCATCATATACTCGTGAAGTCGATTTCCTCGGCGAAGTACTCGAAATCCACATCCTTGTAACCGAAGCGAGCGAAGAGTTGCTTGATGTGTTCCTGCTGTTCGGGTACGAGTTTCAGTTGTCCCAGTTTATATCGGTAGTACTGTCCCTTGCTGCCGAGGTAGCTTCTCATCTCGGAGCGGAGCAGGGGAGCGTCCTTCAACTTCACCTCGGCAAAGAGCTTGTCGAATCCCCAGGCCATTTTCACGATACGCAGTGGGGCGAAGAACTCGCATTTTCCGTCTTTCAAGGCATTGGGGAAGATGGCATGGCCCCGCTTGGTGTCGTCGTTCTTGTAGAGCGAGGCGAGATAGTGGATACAGTTGTTTTTCATCGGACAAAGTTCGGTGAAGCAGTAGGTGATGATGCCTGGCACCTCGCCATACTCAAAAGCTTTTCTCAGCAGTTCTTTTTCGTCCATGTGTTATTGGGTATTAAGTTAATAATTGATTATCTTAATAACGTGGAAAATGGCAAAATGTTGCATCGAAAATGATATTTTTTCGCCAAAAATGCGACTTTTATGATACTTTTATGATACTTCTATGATACTTCCCATCATATTTCTCGAAAAGTCTCATTACCGGCAACTGCTAATATATCAATTAGATATAACGATGCTGAACATCAAAAATGATACTTTGATACTTTTTTATAAAAAATAAATTATACGTACGTGTGGGCACGAACCATTATTAATTAGGGATGGTCGCAAATTAGTCTAAACAAACCTAACGACTTGATTGCCTGTGTTATATAGGGATTGTCGTTTAATTCCGAGAATTCAATATCAATCCCTAAATATCGACTCTATTTTTTTGTATGTCAAGTTGTCATTTCTTTTTTATTTCTGAAGTCTTTGGGTGAGCAGTTATGTTTACGTGTAAACTCTCGATAGAAGAAAGCTCGATTGCGAAAGCCACATTTAGTGATAATTTCTGAAATAGTTTGATTGCTGGATTTCAGCATTTTCTCAGCTTGCTGCATTCTGTAGTTGGTGATAAAATCGTTAGGAGTTGTATTAATCAGCATTTTCAGTTTGCGATATAGTTGAGTGCGGCTTACCAATAAGTCTTTTGCCAATTTGTCGAGCGAATAATCTTCATCTTCATAATGAGCTTTGAGTACATCTATGGCATCTTGCAAGAATTTTTTGTCGTTTTCAGAAAATTCCTTAGAGTCGTATTTCTGTATGTAGGCAGCAGATGTTTCTGAAAATTCTAACATACGTTGCATCTCAGCTAAAGTGCGGTCGGTGATAGCTTTGAGATAGTCTGTTCGGAAAGGCTTTTCGATGATAGCATTTGCTCCTCTCTGAATGATATCAACATGAGTGTCTTTTTCACTCTCTGTTGAAACGAAGATGAGAGGAATGTTTTTTGAAGCTTTGTTTGTTTGCAGTTGGTCTATAAAGTCATAGTTGTTATTAGCAGGATCATAGATAATAATGTCTATCGTGTTGGCTTCAAACATTTTTTGAGCATCATCCTCGTTATCAATGTGCAAGATGTTATATTGTAGTTGTAAGGTATCGGTCATGAGTCGTTGCATAGTTTCGTCCTTTTCGATAATCAGTACCGTTTTGTCTTTGTGGTTAATGATTTGAGTGAGCGAGTCTGTTACGAGATGCTCTTCTTTCTTCTTTTCAGACAGTTTGAGTTTTGGTATTACAAGCGTACAACTGGTAGAAGTCTCGCAGATTTTTTCTATCTTTAAGTGTCCATTGATTCGTTGTAATAAATCGTTGCAAACTGTTAAACTGATGACATTGTCGTTTTTGCCATCAGAGAGTTTGTTCTCGAAATTTTCTAATGCTTTATAGCGATTGAAGATGATGTTCAGTTCTTTTTCTGTGGGTGAAATGCCATTGTATGTGTATGTGATATTCCAGCATGCTTCCTCCCAATGATGTGTGACCTCTACGGAACTATCATTGAATGTATTAGCTATGATGTAGCTTAATAAGTTATGTAAAGCCTTGGTGAGTAGGTTTTTGTCTGTAATGGTGTTGGCGATGTTATAGCGGTTGGCTATAATCAGATTAAGTTTTTTGTTGTTGATATCTGTTGAGAAATCATCGAAAGCATATTTGATAGAATCCATCAAATCAATTTCTTCTGTAATAATTTCGGTGTCGTTAGTTTCTGCCTTCTTGATGTCAGCCAGTTGTCGAATTTGTAGATTCATTTGCTGTATATTCGCATCAATACGATTGACATATTTGAGGCTATCTTTTCCTTCTTCAGATATTTTTAGTTTGGAAATGTCGGCATAGATTTGCGTCATATTGTTGGTAAATTTACGTGCTACGTTGCCAAAGAAACGCAATTTGGCTTGATGGATATCCTCACGGCTTTGCAACTTACGATGTTCCATCTCTGCCTCGTGGCGTATCTCCATGTGTACTTTTTTGATGTGGAAAATGTATCTTATAATAAGGAAAATGACAATTGCGTACAAAAGGATAGTCCACCATCTTGCCCACAGGGGAAAAGTTACCTGTATGGGAATATCGAGAGTTTGGTTTGCCCAAATATGAGTAGAGTTACTTTGTCTTACGTGTAGCGTGTAATGTCCTGGAAAAAGTTTACTGAGAATAATTTTCTTGCTTTCTCCAACTTGTGTCCAAGATATATCCTTGTTTTGGAACCATCCATCGCGCTCTAACGAATATGATAAATCGCAGCGGTCGTTGTCTATATAGTCGAGGACGGAAAACGAAATCTCTATTGTATGCGTCTTGTTGTCGACCACAATATCCTTGCCAGGAAAGAATTTTTTTTCTTGGTCTACATAAATTTGATAGAGTAAAAGTTTAGGCATAAAAACATCCTTCTCCATCTGTAAGGGTGAAATAATACTGATGCCATTTGTTCCACCAAAGAAGATTCTATTCTTGTTTAAGCCAGAAAAACTTGCTCCATCCGAAAACTCGTTACCTTGTAAACCGTCTCGATAATAAAAGTTGATAGCATTTTGGGTTTCTGGGTTCAGGTGTATAATGCCATTGCTTGTACTAATCCAAATGTTGTGAAATATATCTTCTTCGATACCATGTATGTTAGCATTGTCTAAATGGACGCTTGGTTTGAGTCGTTTAAAAACGACATGGTCGTTGTTGGCCTCTATGTAGTTTAGTCCTTGGGTTGTTCCAATCCATAGTCGTCCCTTGTGATCTTTCAGTAGGGTGATGATGTCATCACAGATTGGAGAATTGTTTTCGTGTGAATTGTTACGATAGGTGTTTATTTTTCCATTTACCTTATTGAGACGGCTCAGGCCTCCTCCTCGAGTGCCTATCCAAAGATAACGACCATCGTTTACAAGGCTATATACAATGTTGCTCTCAAGAGAGTTTCTACCTTGTGACAAACCATATTTGTTGATGCGTAGAACCAGGTTATCTTTGATGGTAAGTTTGAGTAAACCATTACCACTTGTTCCTACGTATAGAGTGCTATCGTTTTCTTGAAGTATGGAGTAGACAGAATAAACGGCCTTTTCGTCTTTTGGGTTTTTGAAAATCATTTTTTGCAATTTTCTATTTTCAATGAATGGCAGTCCATTTCCGTCAGTACCGATAAAAAGTTTGCCATCAATTCCTTTACAGAGAGAAAAAACAGCATTGTAGCTTCTTCCTGGTCCTAAGTCGTAATTGTGGGTGTTCACCATGCTGTCTTCGTTTACCATTTGATAACGTGACAAACCATTTCCTTTACTTCCTATCCATACCGTCTTATCTTCTTGGAGTATTGCACGAATAGGAGATTCTATATTGGTAAGCTTGGGAGAGTGGATGAAACGTGAATTTTCGAAGAATTGATAGATGCCCTTTCCGTCTGTTCCTGCCCATAGAATGTTCTGTGTACCTTTATATATAGAAAATACAGCATAGCCTTTTAGGAGGGATGTGCGTTTTCCATTCTCCAAAACATAGCAACCGTGGTCTGTACCTATATATATAGTTTGCTGTGACTTACTGATGCAAAGTATTTTCTCATTAAAGTTTAATTGGGTGTTTTGTAGCTCTCCTTGGTTGTTTATGTGGAGTAGTTTTTCTTTTGTCTGAACAAAGATATGGCCTTTTCCTCCACGTAGTAGTGAAATGGTGTGTGGTGGTATGGTATGGGTCTTTATTACTTTTAGACTATTTCCTTCCAGTTTGTAACAAGTAAGTTGCTTGTTGTTGGCTACCCAAAGTCTGTTATTAGCGTCAAAACTGAGAAATTCTATGTCTCCTTTGGGAATATAGGGGACATGTAAGGGCATAAAACTATGGGATGCCTTTGAATACAAATATATTTTTCCTGTATTATAGTTTGCAACAATATGCCCTTTTTTGTCAATAGTGCATTTAAAAGCTTTTTCGCCATAATGTAGTTGTACAGGGCTGTCTAATAGAAAACGAGTAGATTCACCGTTTGCTTTGTTGAAACGGCTAATGCCACCGTCTGTTGTTATCCATAGGTGTAGACTGTCCTCCTCCTGTATGTCTCTAATGACAGGATGGGGGAGAGTTGTAGATTCTTTGGTCTTTGACAGATATTGTTCGAACTTATGACCATCATATCTGTTGAGGCCATCCCATGTTCCAAACCACATAATGCCTTGAGAGTCTTGGAAAATAACGTTGACAGAACTATTGCTCATACCATTGTTGTTGTCTATATGTATAGACTCTATCTTATGGTTTTGGCATATTCCGATAGCGCTTATAATTAATAACACAACGGAAATAGTATATACATTTATAATCCTTTTCATGTCTTGATTGTTGTTGATGATGCAAAGTTAAGAATAAATAGTGAATAAAATGCAAGAAAAGCCGAATATTCTCGTCTATTATGTATATGTACGTTCAAAATATATCTATATGGGTTAAAAAGTTTCAGTGGTATTCCTGTATACAACTTTGCAAAGGCAATATACTGCCATTTTCAACAAAGAATATAAATTTGCAGTGCAATTGAAACTTTTTTAAAATATAAAACAATGGACATAACTAAAAGAAACAACCTGAATCCGATTTTGAAGCCATGTGATTTCGTACCTGCCATTGAAGGTATGGAAATTGCATGTTTACTAAATCCTGGAGTATTTATGATGGATGGCCGTGTAGGTCTTGTTATACGTGTAGCTGAGCGTCCGAAACAGATAGATGGGAAAATATCTTTCCCTATTTATACAGATGAAGGATTTAAAGTCTTAGAATTTGACAAGAACGACCCCGATTTGGATGCTTCAGATTCTCGAGTTATCAAATATAAAGGTCAGAATTATCTGACAACACTTTCTTATCTTCGCTTAGCATTTAGTGAAGACGGAGTACATTTTCATGAAGATGTAGCTTATCCTCCTATATTTGGTAGTCGTCCTTCTGAATCGTTTGGTATCGAAGATTGTCGCGTGGCAACGATGGAAGATGGATATTTCCTAACATTTACCGAAGTATCACCAGTAGCAGTAGGTGTTGGTATGCTCGAAACGCAAGATTTCAAAAGTTTCCGACATCATGGTATGATATTCCCTCCTCATAATAAGGATTGTGCTTTGTTCGAAGAGAAAATAGGTGATAAATATTATGCTTTCCATCGTCCAAGTAGTCCTGAACTGGGTGGCAATTATATGTGGATAGCAGAGTCGCCAGATCGCGTACATTGGGGTAACCATGTATGTATAGCAACAACCCGTAACGGCCATTTTGATAGCGCTCGTTTAGGTGCAGGAGCTCCTCCAATCAAGACTAGTGAGGGTTGGCTTGAGATATATCACGGAGCTACAGCCGAAAATAGATATTGTTTAGGTGCCATGCTTCTCGATCTGAACGATCCAACTCGAGTCCTTGCTCGTTCTGAGCAGCCTATTATGGAGCCTATAGCAACTTATGAGCAGACAGGCTTCTTTGGGAATGTAGTATTTAGTAATGGTCAGATTGTAGATGGTGATACCGTTCATCTTTATTATGGTGCGAGCGATGAAGTGATATGTCTCGCTGATTTGTCAATTCAAAAAGTGTTGAATAGCTTAAAATCTTAAGTAGATGAAAGGAATATTGAACGAAATTCGTTTCTTCAAGTCGCATGAGCATAACATGAAAGTACTTCTACTGACGAACATGATTTATGGTTTCGTGCTTCCAGTTGTAGAAATCTTTGCTGGTGCTTATGTTATGCGAGATACTAATGATCCCGCAATGGTGGCCTATTATCAGCTTGCCATGTATGTAGGTGTAGTATTTACATCTATGGTCAATGGTTTCTTTTTGAAATTCTTAAACGTAAAGACACTTTATTCGGCTGGTATCTTGGTGAGTGGTGTCTCTTTGGCAGGAATGATGAATATACAAGGATTGGGGCTCGTCGGTTTAGGGCTGGCAGGATTTAGTCTGGGAGCAGCATCCGGTTTTTTCTGGACAAATAGATATCTTTTAGCTCTGTATAACACCAATGATGAAAATCGAAATTATTATTTTGGTTTAGAGTCATTTTTCTTTTCTGTAGCATCTATCACTGTGCCTTTGATTATCGGTGCATTTATAGGAGGGATGAGTGGAGTCGAGATCCTTGGCTTCTTGTTTGATGTAAGCATGAGTTACAAAGTTGTGACAATAGGTGTGTTTTTTCTGACATTATTGGCATGTGCTGTTTTGTGGAAAGGACAGTTTGTGATGCCTAAGGAGATAAAGTTCTTGCATATACACTTTCATGTACTTTGGCGCAAAATGTTACTTTTAGCCAGTTTGAAAGGTATGGTACAAGGATTTTTAGTTACAGCTCCAGCTATTTTAGTAATGAAGTTTGTTGGCGATGAAGGGGCCCTCGGTCTCATTCAAGGTATCAGTGGTGCGATAACAGCCATTATGGTATATGTGTTAGGTCGTATAGCTCGTCCACAAGATCGTAAGTGGATATTCTTTGGTAGTGTATGGGTGTTTTTTATCGGAACATTGGCCAATGGTATCTTGTTTTCGGCAGTAGGTGTCATCATGTTTGTACTCTGTAAAGTCATATTTCAGCCATTGTTCGATCTGGCTTATTTCCCTGTTATGATGCGTACAATAGATGTAGTAGCAAAGTTGGAAAACAGAAATGAGTATACCTATATCATGAGTCACGAGGTTGGTTTGTTTATAGGTCGAGCCTCTGGTTTGTTACTTTTTATTGCATTAGCTTACTGTATCTCTGAAGATTTTGCTCTGAAGTATGCTTTAGTAATAGTGTCAGCGTTGCAGATCTTAGCCTATCCTCTATCCAATAATATAACAAAACAATCAAATCTATTAGCTAAACAAAATGGTTATGAAGAAAAATAAAATGATGATTAGTGTCATCTTGTCAACCTTGTTTTTTACAGCACCAGTTGATGCCCAAAATAGTCGCAATGCGGTGAAGCAAGTGAAGATAAATCGTATAGTATCTATGCCTGATATGCCAGAAACTTACGAAATGATTAACTGGCGAGAAAAGGCTAAATCGTTTGATGCCTATGTCTTTGATTGGAATAACCAAGGTGAATTGGGGCCTCTGATTTGGAAGGATAACGCACGTCGTAATATAGACCAAGAGACCTTTGGTCTTTACACTGCACTTGGTGATGTGCGCCAAGGTCCTTTGCACAATGGGGGCGAGTTTCATGAATCACTAAACTCTTTGGCTGCTATTTTAGGAGCAGGCTTGGTTGGTATCGATAAGACTCACCAAGATGGTTATAACTATGTGAAAATGGTGCAGAACTTTTATAATTGTGCTAATGGTTGGAATATAGTGATGAATAATACAAATCCACGAGTAGCTGATTTAGGAGGCGGTTATGGCCGTGATTGGTGGTATGATGTGTTGCCCAATGCGTTGTATTATGCGGTTAGCGATGTTTTTCCTCATGTTGATGGCTCAGAAAAGATTCTGCGTAGTATAGCAGAACAATTTACTAAAGCAGACTCTGTTTTAGCTGGTAATTACGATTATTCCTATTTCGACTATGGAAAGATGAGAGGAGGTCGTAGTCATATCCCATATCAGCAAGATGCTGCAGGTGGACATGCTTATGTGTTGCTATGTGCCTATAAGAAATTTGGGGATAAGCGTTATCTGCAGCATGCTAAGAGTGCAACAGAGGCATTGCTCTCACAAAAGGAAAGTCGCTTCTATGAGGCGTTGCTTCCATTGGGATGTTATACAGCGGCTTATCTGAATGCAACTGAAGGAAAAAAGTATGATGTGCACAAACTCCTTGACTGGGTGTTTGATGGATGTCAGAGTCCAACAGGACGTACAGGTTGGGGTATTATCGTAGGAAAATGGGGGGATTATGATGTAAGTGGCTTGCAAGGCAGCATTACGGATGGTGGCGGATATGCTTTTTTGATGAATAGTATTAAGCCAGCATGGCCTTTTGTTCCTATGGTAAAATACGCTCCAGAGTATGCTGCTGCTATAGGAAAATGGATGCTCAATAATGCCAGTGCATGTCGATTGTTCTTCCCACAAAACATCGATACCAAGCATCAGTGGGCTCCTGAATATCGTGATTTGACAGAAAACAATATTGCATACGAAGGTTTGCGCAAGGCTGATGACTATGGCAAGTACTCACTACTGGGTAAAAGTCCTGTTGCTATCGGTGATGGACCTAAGTGGATTGCTGGTAATCCAACAACCTCCATGCTGAGTGTTTACAGTACATCGCCAGTAGGTATCTTAGGAGCTATTGTCGATACGACAGATGTTAAAGGAATATTGCGCTTAGATTGCAATGCAACAGATTTCTATAGCCAGCGTAACTATCCTGCCTATTTGTATTACAATCCCTATGAAGATGCTCAACAGGTTACTTATGTTTCGTCTCGTAAGAGTTTTGACCTTTATGATATAGTAGCAAAAGAGTATGTTGCAAGAAACATGCATAGTGGTCAGAAAATAAGTATATCAGCTAAGTCGGCACGTGTTATTTACGAGCTTCCTGCTAAAACGCGTCTCAAAATAAAAAATGGGAAAATTTTAGCAAATCATCAAATCATTTCATATAATTAAAAACGTAAATCTATGAAGAAGCATTTTTTGTCAGTATTAATTGCCATGGCAGTTTCTACTTCTGCCTTTGCGCAGCAAGAAAAAACAATTACGGGTACGGTTTATGATCGTAATACCGGAGAACCACTCATAGGTGTCACCATAATGGAGTGTGGTACCCATAATGGCACTGTGACGGACTTGGATGGTAAGTATCGTCTTAAGGTAAAGTCAAACCAGATTAATGTATCTTATGTGGGATATACTTCCACGACGATGAAAACTCTTAAGGATGGTAATTATGATATTCGATTGGATACCGATAATGCCTTGAATGAGATAGTTGTCGTAGGTTATGGTACACAGCGAAAGAGTGACCTTACTGGAGCTTTGTCTTCTATAAGTGAGAAGGATATAAAGAATTATGCCACCTCCAACGTTTCTAACCTCTTGGCTGGTAAGGCAGCTGGTGTATTCGTAAGTACAAGTAGTGGTCAGCCTGGTTCTGACGCTGTGGTTCGTGTTCGTGGTTTGGGAACGGTCAATGATAATAATCCCCTCTATGTTGTGGATGGTCAGTTTATGGATAATATCAGCAATCTGAATCCTGCAGATATTGAGCGTATGGAGGTGTTGAAAGACGCATCTGCTTGTGCTATCTATGGTTCTCGTGGCTCTAATGGTGTTATCTTGGTAACAACCAAGAGTGGTATCAATGGGCAGACAGTAGTAACCCTTGACGCCTCTGTGGGTGTGAGAAGTAGCTATAAGGCCCTCGATATGATGAATAGTGACCAGTACTACGATTTTATCACGACGGCATATGGTGATAATTCTGCCTTTGATAAAGTGAAGTTTACTAATCAGTATAAAAAAGGTTATAGTACTGACTGGTGGAAAGAGTGTACCCGTAATGCGTTCAATCAAAACTATAATCTGAGCGTTCGCACAGGTAATGAAAAGTCACGTACAGCACTTAGCTTAGGATTCGTCAACGAAGAAGGAACTATTATCGAGACTGGTTTCCGTCGTCTGAATGCTCGTTTGAATCAGGAGTACGATCTCAATAAATATGTAACATTGGGAGGTACTATCAATATAGCAAGCATGCGCAAGAGAGATACCAGTGCATTACCTTCTTTCGAATTTATTCAGAAGGCCGACCCATTTACACCTGTTATCAATCCATTGGTGGATCCATCTTCTGAGAACTATGAATATAACAAATGGGCTCCTACCGAGTGGTCTTTCGACCCTAACCCAGTGTCTATATTAAAGTTGAACGATCGTCATAATGATTTATTCAATGTGTTTGGAAATGCCTTTGCTAAGATTAATTTCTCAAAGGATTTCTCATATCGTTTGCAGTTTAGCTTTGAGCGTAATCAAGACACATTCAAGAGTTTTAAGCCTATTTATACAGCAACCTTCTCTGATGATATGTTAGGTAATCGTGAAAGCAAGTACAATACGCAAACAGAATTGATAAACAACACTTCTACCACATTTAATTATTTAGTAGAGCAGCGTTTGAACTATAATAAGACTATTGGAAAGCATCATCTTGATGCTATGGTAGCTATGACTTATGAGAAGAATTGTTCAGAGGGTATCAATGCCTTCAAGCGCAATGCTTTGGGTAATGAAGAAATATATCGTATACTCAGCGCTCAGACCTCTGGCGACCAGACTTCAGGTGATAAGATAACAACCTCTATGCTTTCTTATTTGGGACGTGTTAATTACTCTTATGACAATCGATACTTAGCTACCGTAAGTTTCCGTGCCGATGGTTCTTCTCGTTTCGCAAAGAACAATCGTTGGGGATATTTTCCATCATTGTCTTTGGGATGGAGAATCAGTAATGAGAAATTCTTCCAGGATTCTTCTCTTGGCAAGGTATTTGACAACTTGAAGTTGCGCGCAGGTTGGGGACAGAATGGTAATCAACGTATTGATGCTACAGCTCCTCTCACCCTTATTGGTACTAACAAGGAAGCTCAATGGTGGTTTGGTTCTGGCTTCAGTCAGGGATATGTACCTACTTATCAAGGTAATCAGGATATCAAGTGGGAGACAAGTACTCAGACCAACGTTGGTATTGACCTCACAATTTTGCGCAATTCTCTCGATTTGAGCATGGACTTCTATGTGAAGAAGACTTCTGATATGTTGCTTCAGATGCCTATTCCTTCTTTCGGCGCTTATCCTAATAGTCCTTTCTTCAATGCTGGCGACTTGAAGAATACAGGTTTTGAGTTTGTGGCTAATTATCATAACCACATAGGAGATTTCAACTATCATGCTGGACTTAACTTTTCAACCTATAAGACAAAGGTGACTAAGCTGTCTTCTGAATATCTTACAGGTGCAGTAAGTCGCACTTATGAAGGAGGTCCTATCGGTCGTTTCTATGGTTTCAAGCAGCTGGGTATCTTCCAGAATCAAGCAGAAATAGATAACTATGTGGATAAGGATGGAACTAAGATCCAGCCTAATGCACATCCTGGTGACTTCAAGTTTGCTAAGCTCACAGAGTCTGGGGCTCTTAATGATGATGACCGTCAGTTTATTGGTGATCCTAATCCTGATGTAATCTATGGCTTCAATTTGGGTTTCGAATACAAGGGCTTTGACTTGAATATGGCATTCCAAGGAACATTGGGAAATGATATCTACAATGCTTCACGAGGCACTTTAGCTGTAGTAGGTTATCAGAATGCTTTGGCTGATGCTTATACCAAGGCTTGGAGACAGGAAGGTGATAAGGCTGAGTTCCCACGCATAACAACAAATAATGACAACAACAATTATCGTGTGTCTTCTTTTATGGTAGAGGATGGTTCTTATCTTCGTTTGCAGAATGTGCAATTGGGATATACGGTGCCTTCTAAGTTAATGGCTAAGTTACGTTATATCACAAGTTGCCGTTTCTATGTATCTGCACAAAACTTGTTTACGATTACAGGCTATAGTGGTCTTGATCCAGACTTGGGAGCTACAAATCCTCTCAACATGGGTTATGATTCTACACGTTATCCTTCTTCACGAACCTTCATGTTTGGTGTTAATTTACAGTTCTAAATCATTTAAACGACATACTATTATGAAAAAAATATTGTTAAGTTTTATGTCTCTTGCCTTAGTATTAACTTTAGGCAGTTGTGATCTTGATGAACCCAACTATGGTAAAACAACCAGTGATAATTTCTATAAGAAGCAAAGTGATATAAATGAAGCTCTTACAGGTGCTTATCTGCAGTTGCGTAATACTTGGAATGAGTATGCTCTGAACTTCTATTTTGTGGGTGACTGTTCTACTGATGATGCTCTCAAAGGTAGTAGCGACGGCGACCGTGCAGAAGTTATGGAACTTTCTAATTTCACGGTATATACAACAAACGGAGAAGTGGGACGCCGTTGGGAAATCCTTTATCGTCTCATTAACCGTTGTAATGATGTTATTGCCAATGCTCCTACAGCTCAGGGTGACAAGGAATTACTAGCCCGTTATGAAAAGGAGGCAAAGGCCTTGCGTGCATTTGGTTATTATAGCCTTGTTACTACATTCGGAGGAGTGCCTCTTATCACAGCACCTATGCTGCCTGCTGAAATTTTGAAGATTCCTCGTGCTTCTGCAGATGCAGTTTATACTCAGATTATTTCTGATTTGACGGATGCTTCTACCCTTCCAGCAAAGGGCGAATATGAGGCGAGCGAGCAATATCACGTAACTCGTGGATTTGCCAAGACCATGCTTGCTAAGACTTATATGTTCCGTGGCGACTTTGATAATGCCGAGAAAGTACTTCGTGATATCGTAGAAGTGGATAAGGATTACGATCTTTTGCCCGACTATGGTATGAATTGGCGTCCTCAGTATGAAAACAGCATTGAGTCAATTTTCGAGTTGCCTAATAAAGTGTACGATAAGTCGATTGCTACAGGTACCAATGTGCCTCATTTCTTTACTTCTCGCGATGTTCCTGGTTATCAGGGTTATGGATTCCATGTTCCTACTACTGATCTTTTTGAAGCCTATGATGTAGATGATCCACGTCAGACCTACGTGTTCACTCGTACTGGTGACCGTTATATAGGTGATGAGCAAGCTCAGGATAACCATCAGAGTGCTACAGGTTTCCACGACTACAAGATGACAGTGCCTAAGGCTGAAAAACAAGGTACGGATGTATGGATGATTTCTTACAATATCCGTCTGATTCGTTATTCAGATGTTCTCTTGCTCTATGCTGAGGCCCTCAACGAAATGAACAAACCAGTTGAGGCTAAAAAGTATTTGAATAAGGTAAGAAAACGTGCTCGTGAAACCAATCCTCTTGATCCACGTAAGGATATGCAGGCATACGTACCAGCAACCACTTCCAGCACTTTGCCAGACATCACAACGACCAACAAGGATGAACTTAGAGAAATAATCTGGCATGAGCGTCGTGTAGAGTTAGCTATGGAAGGATGGAGGCGCGACGACTTGATGCGCCAGCATCGTTTTGGTGAGGTAATGCGTGCTTATGCCAATAAGTATAATGTGCAGAAGGGTCGCAATTTTGACGATGAGCGTGATTACCTCTTGCCAATTCCTCAGGGTGAGCGTGATAAGAGTAACAATATCCTTACACAGAATCCAAAATACTAAGAAAGTAGATATTAATAATAGGTATATAAAGGGATAACAAATTCAAGTTTCCCCCAAGAGGCTCACGAAAACTCTTGGGGGATTTGATATGTTAGAGAGTTAGGAATCTGAAAACAGATACATTCCAATTCTTTCCAATGTTTGCAAAATTGGAAAGAATTGGAATGATTGCTTCTGTGGTTTAAAGATTTCTCAAAGGCAGTAGCGATGGCATATATAAAAGTTTTGAGGTTGTATTCTAAAGTTAATCTTTCAGGCAGCCGATAGGCACCACATATACTCCGTCTTCTCTGCGGTAAGCATAGTCGCCGACAGCTGTGAGTACCATCATAAAAGATGGGGATTTCATCTTGGTTGTGTCTATCTTGTCAGCAAGAGCAGTTAGCGTAGAGACTCCTTTTTCGATGGCTTGTGCACCACCCAGCTTAATTTCGATGAGACCGTATGAACCGTTGCGGAGATGGAGAACAGCATCACATTCCAAGCCGTTCTTGTCGCGATAATGATAGACGTTGCCATCTATGGCATCTGCATATACACGAAGATCACGAACGCATAAGGTCTCGAAGAGCAAGCCGAAAGTCTCCAAGTCGTTGATGAGGTCATCAGGACCAAGACCTAATGCTGCCACAGCAATAGATGGATCAACGAAATATCGGGTTTCAGCCGAACGGATGGCTGTCTTGCTGCGAAGGTTCGGATTCCAGGCAGGCATGTCCTCTATGACGAAGATTTTTTTGAGCGCACCGATGTAACTCTGAACAGTCTTGTCAGCCAGCGTCTCATCATCATTTTCCATCATGTCTTGTCGTATAGCTCCGATACTGACTTGTCCACCTTGTGAACGGGCGTATGAACGCAGAAGGAGCTTGGTTCGTTCGCTGTTTCTGCTGATTTCATCTACCCTTGAAATATCAGTCTTAACCACCGCATCGTAATAGTCGTATGCCTGTCGCAAGGCAGCTCTTGTGTTCTTGGTTGTAGCACTGGGCCATCCTCCTCTGCAGACGAGAAAGGCGATCTCTTTTATTTCTGCTGCAAATATACGATGAAATCTTGGAATTACCCAATTTGGCTGTAATTTGTTACCTAATTTGGCTGTGTTTTGTTACCCAATTTGGCTGTGTTTTGTTACCCAATTTGGCGAAAAAAGACTGTCCTCATCTGAAAGGTTATATCAGATGAGGACAGTTACTGTTTTTTTATCGACATGAAATCAGTTTACGCATGCCTTTTCTCGTAGGCCAGGCTGTGGTCGTGCTTGTCGATGTCGTGTTTCGACTTGCTCTTGATAACCAGCCAAACGCCTGAGAAGACGAGGAGGGCGGCAAGAGCTTGCGTGCCTTTGAAGACTGCCAGGCCTACGAGCACGCTGACAGAAACAGAGACCAAGGGCTGCACATAATTGTATACCGAAACCACTGTGGGTCGGAGTGTCTTCTGACCTATCATCATCAGGATGTAGCCCAGATAAGTGCCGAAGAAGATGACGTAGCCCGTTTCCCACCATGCCGATACTGGCACCTCAGCCCATGGGATGGAAGCCACATGAGAGGCGGAGAAAGGCAGGATTATGACCGATGCCCAGGTGAACATCCACTTGTTGATGGTGAAGAGCGAATACTTTCCCACCAAGGGCTTGAAGAGCGACAGATAGAGCGCAAACGACAGTTGAGCGGCCATACAGAGTAAGTCGCCCCAGATGTTTCCCACCTTGGCATTCCCCGCCGTGGCACTTGTCATGATGATGAGCACGGCACCGCTGCAGCCTAAGAGTACGCCAGCCACCTTCTTCCAGGTGATGGGCTCGCGGAGGATGAGGAACGACAGAATCATGGCGAAGATAGGCATCGATGTAGTCATGATGCTCGAATTGCTGGGTGAGGTGATGCTCAGTCCGATGGTGTAGCAGCACTGGTTGAATACCAGTCCGAAGAGTCCTGCTCCAGCCAACTTGATGATGTCGGTTGTAGGGATGTGCTCCCTGCGAGTGAAGAGTGAAGTGAGCCAGAAGAGGATGGCTCCGCCCAGAACGCGGAATGATACCATGTCGATGCCCTCGATGCCGTGTGTCATGGCATCCTTGCCTACAGGTGCCATCAGTCCCCAGAATGCGCCCGATCCAAAGAGACACAAGTGGGCTAAAAGTGGTTTGTTGTTACCCATTTTACCTTATTTAATATAAAAAATCGGTGCAAAGGTACAAAATTTCGGTTAAATTGATTATATTTGCCCTAAGTTTTAGAGTTAAAGTAGATAAAAGTATAAACCTATGCAGAAATATGCCGATTATATCAAGCAGATAGAGATAGACTCTCTATGGAGTGGTACCAAGCACATACTTTGGAACCTCGACCGCAGGGTGAACATCCTGAGCGGTGTGAACGGAGTGGGAAAGAGCACCATTCTCAACAAGGTAGTGAAAGGCCTGAGTGCCGGGGGCGAGTTTCCAAGCCATCTGCTCAAGGGTGTTCATCTGAAGGTGGAGCCCGAGGAGGCTAAGTGGATTCGGTTTGACGTGATTCGTTCGGTCGACCGTCCGCTGCTCAACTCTGAGATGATCAGCAAGGTGGATCTTACGCTTGTCACCGAGCTCGACTGGCAGCTCTTCCAGTTGCAGCGCAAGTACCTCGACTATCAGGTGAACATCGGCAACCGTATCATTGCCGTGCTGCAGAGTGGTGAACCCGATGCTGCCCAGAAGGCTCAGGCGCTCAGCGAGCCCAAGAGGATGTTTCAGGACATCGTGGACGACCTGTTCCGCGAGACAGGCAAGACCATCATCCGCACTGCCAACGAGATCAAGTTCAACCAGATCGGCGAGGTGCTGCAGCCTTATCAGTTGTCGGCAGGCGAGAAGCAGATGCTTGCCATTCTGCTCACTGTGCTGGTGGAAGACAATCAGTCCTATGTGCTCTTCATGGACGAGCCTGAGATCAGTCTTCACTTTGAATGGCAGAAGCAGCTTATCTCCTTGGTGCTGAAGTTGAATCCCAACATTCAGATTATCATGACAACCCACAGTCCTGCTGTGGTCATGGACGGCTGGACCGACCGTGTGACTGAGGTGAACGACATAACGATTAAGTGATGTTTTAGTGTTTAATGTTTAGTGTTTAATTGTTCTGCTTATGGCTAAACGTTTAACCGATAATATCAATTCGCAATACTTCGAGGCCATCAACAAGATGACTCCGAAGAAAGCCCGGCGCAGAATAGTAGTCTACGTCGAGAGCTACGACGATGTGTTCTTCTGGCGCTCGGTGCTTGGCCGTTATGAGGACGACAAACTAACTTTCGATATCATGCTGCCTTCGCGCAACCAGCATCTCGACAGGGGCAAGAAGGCTGCCATCTCCAATATGCTCAAGGGCGTGGGCAGAGACATGATAGCCTGTGTGGATGCCGACTACGACTATATTCTGCAAGGCGCTACGGAGATGTCGAGACAGATGTTGGAGAATCCCTACATCTTTCATACTTATGCCTATGCGATAGAAAACTTCCAGTGTTATGCCAAGGGACTGCACGAGACCTGTGTGATGGTGACGCTCAACGACCATCGCATTTTCAACTTTGAGCGCTTCCTGCAGTCTTATTCCCAAACCATCTGGCCTCTCTTTGTATGGCATGTTGTCTTTCTGCAGCGCCGCAAGATGACGATGCACTTCGATATGTGCGAGTTCAACAAGGTGGTGGTGCTTCCCTCAGTACGCATTCAGAATCCGAAGTGGGCGATAGAGTATCTAAGCAAGAAGGTGAGGGCGAAGATGTTCCAGCTGGAGCGCCGTTTTCCCAAACTCAAGGATGCCTTGCCTGAGACGGAGCGGATGTTGCGCGACTTGGGAATCAACGACAACAATACTTATCTTTACATCCAGGGGCATCATCTTTTCGACCTGGTAGTGAGTCCGGTGGTGCAGACGGTGTGCGACATTCTGCGCAATGAGCAGGAGAACGACATCCGCGACCGTGCTGTTCACAGCGAACAGGCACGCACCGAAATAGCTTGCTACGAGAACAGCCTCGGCAAGGTGAAGATGATGATGAAGAAAAATACCTACTATCAGTTCTCTCCGGAATTCCAGAAAATCCTTGCCGATGTGGAAAGATATTTGGAAAAATTGATATGAAGAAGATAGCTAATATCGGTAGATGTTTACGGGATAATAAATGCGGTTGAAGAAGACTATATCGTCAACAACATATATTAGTTCTTCTACCGACTTCTTATACTTCTTTCGAAGACTTGATACGTATACTTCGAGAAACTAATCTTCATAACTTTTGTCTGCCAATTTGGGGTTGAAGAACGAAGAACCTCAAACGCATTTCTGCAATGAATGCCTGTGTAGGGCTATGGTTGATTTCAATATGATTGATACCGTAAGTCGAGGCATTAAGAAGATGTTCAGCGAGCTATGGCGCAGACATTTTTCTATGCCAGATTATGAATTGACCCGATAAAGAAGAAAGTCGTTGTCCGCATCTATGGCAATGAAATCAACAAGCGATATACTGACTTGCTAAAGACAAATACTCTCTTTAAAAGTGGCTTTACTCTGCTTTATTACTGTCATCGGACAATCGTTTCCGCTCTCTTTCAAAGTTCTCAAGGAAGTGGATTTCTACAGGAGAAAGGTCATTCTTTGTTCGTTCTTTGAATTTGTCGTATTCTGTATCAGCCTTTTCTTTTGCCAACTTTGCAGATATCTTACCTGCATGGGTAAGTATGTCTTTCCGGGAAATGCGGAGGAAGTCGTCTAGGATGTTGATCCAGTCCTTCATGTACATAGGGCGATGCTCTTCTGCCTGCATTTCTGCAAAGTCAAGATAGAGACTCACGATGCGATTCAGCGATTTTATCTCGTCTTGTGTGAGATAATTCTTCGCAATCTCGGCTTCTGGCTTTGTAGGCATAGCACCTGACCAAGTGGTGAGTCCCATGAAATCTTTTTGGGCATCAGCACGTTCATAGATGATTTCTGCTGCAGTATGCCCATGCACAGAATAGTGCATCTTGTTTTGTACCGTCTTGAAGAACTTCTGGGTCATTTCTACACGAGGGTCATAGTCGATACTGAGCGCATAGATTTCCAGTATCTTGCGATAGAATACCTTTTCACTAGAACGGATGTCCCTGATTCTTGATAGAAGCTCATCGAAATAGTTGCCGCCGCCAGCACGTTTCAGCAAGTCATCATTCATGGCAAACCCCTTCACGATATACTCCTTTAGTACCTTGGTTGCCCAAATTCGGAATTGTACACCACGATAAGAATGGACACGATAGCCTACGCTGATAATCATGTCGAGGTTGTAATATGATACAAGATGTTCTTGGGTCTTGCCCTCTATAGCACCATGTTTAGTGGTAGTTGCAAATTTTGCAACTACCATATTCTCGTCTAATTCCCCCTCTTCCAACACATTCTTGATGTGTCTGGAAATGGTGGACTTGTTGCGTTGAAAAAGCTCTGCCATTTGGTCGAGTGACAGCCAAACGGTATCGTCTTTCAACTTTACCTCTATCTTTGATTCTCCATCGGGAGTTTGATATAATAGAATTTGTCCTTTGTCCATGTTCATTTCTCCTTTATACTTCAAAGTTGAGTTTTGGCAGAGATTCAATAATCTCTACTGATTTCAGCGATAGGTTGATGATGCGCAGGAGCAAGTTGAGGATATATTTTTCGTCTCCTTGTTCTTTTGCCCAATCGTTCGGATCGTTGGTGATGCCACTCTTCGAGTCTGTGGTGATGGCATAGCGTTCCATCAGCCATTCTATTGCCGGCTTTCCGTTCACCACATACTCGTATGCCTTTTCAGGGATTCCATTGATGGTAATGGCAGAGTTGTAGATGATGACACTCTTGTCGGCAGTCTTGCTGTCTTTCTTCCCAAACCGCATCTTCTGCACCCGATAAGTCTTGAAGTCCCCCTCCTTGGTGAACGCATCGCTCTTGATGTTGCAGAAAGGGTAAGGCTCTACGGTCTCATAGTTGAGATGTAGGTCTGCCAACTCTCTTCCTGCTTTGCTGAAAGCCCAGAAGTCTTCTGCTTTGTCCACCAAAGGCAAGCGTGGCAGCGACTTCTTTAAGTCGGTGGCAAACGTCTTGCGATAGTCTGGAGAATGGAGCAAACTATATACATAATAGAATATGTCTTCTTTCTGTACATGCTTGCCATATTGCTTGCGAGCTGTCTTCAATATCCAGTTGGTGATACCATCATGGCGAACATAACGCTCTTCTTCACTCAAGACTTGGGTGAAGAGGTCTTGGGTGTCCTTGCTCTTTTGATCCTCATACCAATAGAGAGGGAAACACTGAGAGGTGCCGATTAGATGCAAGTCGGGGATGTTCTTGGTAACATAGACGGAGAAATTATTATCTCCTGCTGATGTCGTGCAAAGAATTAAGTTCTCGGTCTTGCTTGTTGGGAATAGCTTGTCTATTTGATATGTCATATCATTCATAGCAATGTTGTAGTAACACCATTGCTTTGTAAATGGACGATACATACCGACACGGACAGACTCTTTGTCGAATTCTATAGCCTTGTTGCGGTTACAATAATTGAGCAAGCCTCGATTCCATGATACCTTGTGGTCATCATAGGTTACGAATGACTTTACATCAACTTGACTATTTTCCTTTTCTTTGGCAAATGCTATTCTTTGTTCATTGTAGAAGTCTATGGACATCTGCATCTTTTGTTCAAGAACTGATTGGTTGAAATTATAGCACCAACTATCTCGGGCTGTTGCCAGTCCTCTACTATAGTATGGCACAAAGAACGTCTCCTGATCCTCAGGCTTCTTCAATCCGCTAGCTTTCTCCTTGTCCCCCAATGCCGTAAAGAGTTTAAACATTTCGTTGCGCTTGTTGATCCAATCGCCGTGTTCATTAGGCTTAATCTTACGCCACATCATACTTGGATTGCTGATGTCACCCATGTCTTTGATTATCTCCAATTTCTTCTCACGGCTCAGATAGTCACCGATGTCATGATAGAAAATCTTAGCCTTCTCATTGGCATCCTTCTTCGGTTTCTTGACAAGGATGGTGATGGCAATTGGGGTACGAGAACCAGAGCCGAAAATCTTGCCTCCTTCTTTGCGAGACAGTTCCCCGCTTGTTCTTTGATTGCCCCTCAAATTGAATATATAGATGGTGGAGAACTCCTGTTCCAAGCATTTACGCATACCATCTTGGGAGTTACCATCCAGCCAATTGCCATTGGTAACAAAACCGATAACACCGCCATTCTTGTCCAATCGGTCGGAAGCCCAACGAAAAGCCTTGATATAGCTATCGTACAGAGAGTTCTTGTTGTTGGCTTGCGTCATCCTTGCGTATGTCTCCTCTATGCGTTTGTCAAGCACAGGGTAATGCAGGTTTTGAGCATTGTCGTTGGCAGACTTCTGACCAACGGAATAAGGAGGATTGCCAATGATGATGGTTATCGGCTTCTTGCGTTGGTTGCTCACACGCTTGGAGTTCATCGGGAACACGTCACCATAGCCCTCTCTGCTCTTTTCTCCATCGTCTTGGTCTTCACCCAATTGGAATGTGTCGGTGAGACAGATTCCATCAAAGGAAGTGTATTGGTCTTCTTGCATCAGCGAATGATACACGCTCTCAATGTTGATGGAAGCAATGTAGTATGCCATTAATACAATCTCGTTGGCATGGATTTCATGCTTATATTTGCGAGTGAAGGCATCCTTGCTAATCAAGCCGTTTTGCAATAAGCGAGTGACAAACGTACCTGTACCCGTGAATGGATCGAGGATGTTTACGTTCTCATCAGAGATGGAGCGTCCAAACTCACGCTGGATGATATAGTTGACCGAGTGGAGAATGTAATCCACCACCTCTACAGGTGTATAGACAATTCCCAGCTTCTCTACAGTCTTAGGCGATGCTACTTTGAAAAACTTGTCATACAACTCCACAATCAGTCGCTGTCTTCCCTCGGCATCTTGGATGTCACCTACCGTAGTTCTCACATAGTCGTAGAACTTTTGCAATCTCTCATGTTCCTCTTCAGTCTTGACCTCATCATCCAAGGTGTCGAGCATCTTTTGCATGGATTGTGAGATGGCATTGTTGGCGGTAAACTCAAATTCACCGAATAACGCCTCAAACACAGGGCGAGCGATGATATGCTGTGAAAGCATCTCAATCGCCTCTTGCTCGGTGAGGTTAGGGTTGATGTTGCTGTGGAGACCTCTCATCAAGATGTCGAAAGCCTCACGGTGCTTGCCACCTTGTGCAATGAGGTTTTTGATGCGCTCGATATGTTCGTCAGCAATTTTAGCAATATCCTTTGCCCAAAGTTCCCAATATCGCTTTGTGCCCACCTTGGTTACCATCTTGGCATAGAATACATTCTGCAAGTCTTCAAACTTCAGTGACAATTCTTTTGCCATATTCACGGCGGCACTATTCTCGTTCTCATGCTTCTTGCCGTCAGCTCCATGCCCATCTCCATGGTCGATGCTGTCATCGTCGTGTGGAGCTACACCGCCAAAGAGAATATGTTTTGGCTGCTTCTTTGACAATTCTATGGTATTGACTTCTGCATTGAAACGGTCATCATGGGCACGAAGAGCATTGAGTACCGTCCAAACCACCTTGAAGTTAGGATGCTTCTCCAGTACTTTGTTGCCCTCCACATTCTCAGGCACTACCACAGGGATGATAATGTAGCCATATTTCTTCCCCTTGCTGCGGCGCATGACACGACCGACCGACTGCACTACATCTACTTGTGAGTTCTTAGGTGAGACGAAAACGACAGCATCGAGTGAAGGAACATCCACACCCTCGCTCAAACAACGGGCATTGGTCAGCATACGGCATTCCATATTGTTCTCTGGTTGAGCTTTCAGCCACATCAGTTCATTGTCTCGCATGGTAGCAGACATGGTTCCATCTACATGGTGCGCCACTACATCTACCATTTCCGCTTTTTCCTTGTCGCTGATGTCTTCCATATAGGAATCCTTGCAGTCTGTAAAAACCTTGGCGGTCAGTTTGGAAGCCTTGATGGTTGAGCAGAATGCCACAACTCTTTGCATAGGTGATGGGTCGGCAGCCTTGATAAGACCTTCATCACCCAAGACCTTTTTGGATAAAGCATTGATACAACCAACAAACTTAGCAGCGTCATCCACCGGAATAGTTCCGTCTTCGTTGGTAAGTGCATCACGTAAGGATGGAGTAATGTCCTTGTCACCCACTGCTAATATCAATACCTTATAGTCGGTAAGCAATTCTTTCTCCACGGCTTCTCCAAAGCCTATCTTATAGATTTCTTCTCCATAGATGTTTGTGTCATCCATGGAGCATAACACAGCCTCGTTCTCTTCGGCTTTTTTCTTGGTATCACCCACGTATATGCGAGGTGTCGCTGTCATGTAGATGCGATGCTTGGCTTGTAGGAACGTGTTGTCGTGTACCTTGACAAATGAACTTTCGTCTTCACCTTTGAGGGTTACGCCCGTAGTACGGTGCGCCTCGTCGCAAATGATGAGGTCAAAGATGCCAAACTCATTGCTCGTGCAGCGCAAAAGTTCTTTTTGTGCTTGTGCAATGACTGCTATCGACTGGTAGGTTGAGAAAACTACCTTCATGCCATCCTTCTTCACTTGGTGCATATATTGCAACTGCTTGACGATGAAATCTGTGTCGGTTGAGGCTGGCAGAGCTAAGTCAAGAACACTGGTACTGCTGTCATCGTTTTTGATTTCTTGTTTAGATACTTGGGAGTCTGAGCAAATGCAGACAGCGTGGATAGGCTTGGAAGCCTGTTGACACCAAGAACGTAATGTTTGTCCCAATAAAGCAATGGAAGGAACGAGAAAGAGAACAAGCCCATTGTTGTTGGTCTCGTTTTCGGCTATCTTCAACGAAGTAAAAGTCTTGCCACTGCCACAAGCCATAATGAGTTTGCCTCTCTCATGATTTTTAAAATATTCATGAGTTTTCTCAATGGCTTTCTTCTGGTGTTCCAATATCGTAAATGGGGCAGGGCGTGAAGTCTTTCCATACAATCCTTGCTCCAACTTTTCCCAATCTACATTGTCGCTTTCCAACTCAATTAAGTTGAGTCGAGTGACAGGTGGAGTCTGATTCTTGATACTAAGCTCTGCTGTGGAATTCCATTTGTTGGTTGTAGAAATCCAAAGCCTTTGTGAGAAATGGATGCTTCCTTGGTCTGTATCAAACGACTTTCCTGATGTTGATAGAAATGTATCAACATCAGGCTTGGCGATATATTTGTCTTCTGCGTAGCATTTGCATTGAATGGCCCAATAGGATCCTTCTTCTGTTTTTGCTACAAGATCTATACCTGTATCTTTTCCGCCAAACTGGTCCTTGTATGGAAAGTCTTGCCAAAGCCAAACATTATCAAAGATACCCTCATAGATGGAGGACGTTCTTAGATAGGCTTGCATAAGACGCTCAAAGCGGAAGCCTTTATCTTGTTCTGACAAAGACTCCTTGCGGATGTTATTTAATATCTCTGATAATGTTTTCATTACTATGTTTTATATATTATAGTTTAATAAAAAGGTTCGCAAGGCAATGTGACTGCGAACCTTTTTATTTCTTTTCATTTTTATACGTAAGTTTCGAGGAACTTCAATGTTCCATCTACCTTCAACGTCTGGGTGGAGGCTGGAACCACGATGCTTTCGCCGCCCTGCAGGGTGATGGTGTTGCCCTCGTTGTCGGTGACGGTGGCTTGGCCCTTCAGGCCGATGAGAATCACGAAACTGTCGAGTTCAGAGTAATCGAGCGTCATAGGTTCGTCGAGATCGTAGACAGCGGTGCAAAAATAAGGGCAGCGCACGATGCTGACACCCTGATTCTTCACAGGTTTGTATTCCTGTCGATAATTGGACAGCACGGTGTAGTCGATGCACTCGGCAGCTTCCTTGGTGTGCAGCTGTCGGTAGTTGCCGTCCTTATCCTTGCGCTTGAAGTCGTAGATGCGGTAAGTCACGTCGCTGGTTTGCTGTATCTCTGCCACGAAGCAACCCGTTCCGATGGCGTGTATTCTGCCTGCAGGGATAAAGAAGCAGTCGTCCTCCTTCACCTTGTATTGTGCCAGGGCGTCGGTGATGGTGTCGTTCTCCACCATCTTTTTGTACTCTTCGGGTGTGATCTTCATTTTCAGACCGTTGTATAGCTTGGCCTCGGGCTCGCATGGCAGGGCGTACCACATCTCTGTCTTTCCGCGCTCCTTGCCTTGCTTGTGCGCTATCTCGTCGTTGGGGTGCACCTGAATGGAGAGGTCGGTGTTGGCGTCGATAAACTTGATGAGCAGCGGAAACTCATTGCCGAATCGCTGATAGTTCTCCTTGCCTAAGAAACTGTCTTTCAGTTCGGCGACTACCTCGTTGAGGCTTTTGCCTTTCATCTCGCCGTCAGCCACGATGCTCTCGTTGCCAGGCACACCAGAGATTTCCCAGCTCTCGCCAACCTTCTCCTGCTGCAGGTTGAGGTCTTTGAAGTTGATAATCTTGTTGCCACCCCAGATGGTGGACTTCAATAAGGGTTCAAATTTTAATGGTTTCATTGTGTTTATAATTTACAGTCAGATAGAATAAGTTTTTTACCTTTTTACTTTTTTACCGTTTTCCTTTTCCCCCCTAATTCTCCTTCCAGAAGGCTGGTGTGAAGATCACGAGTACGGTAAAGATTTCCAGACGGCCGATGAGCATCATGAGCGAACAGAACCACTTGGCCAGGTCGGGCAGTTCGCTCCACGACATGGTGGGTCCAATCTCTGTTCCCAAGGTTGGTCCTACGTTTCCCACGCAACTCAGCGTGATGGTGATGGCATTGGTGTTGTCGATTCCCATCGCTATCATCGTGAACGAGATGATGACGCAGATGATGAGATAGATGGTGAGGAACGCCAGCAGCGTGACGCGTTTCTGCATGGGCACGTTCACCCCGTCGATCTTGAGCGGCAGCACGGCGTTGGGGTGCAATATCTGTCGGAACTCATTCTTCACCATGCGCAGCAGGATGACGCCACGGATACATTTCAGTCCACCGCTCGTACTGCCCGAGCAGGCACCGATAAACATACACATCGACAGCACCACCCATGTGACGTGAGGCCAGAGTGCGGCATCGTCGTTGAAGAGACCAGTGGTCGTGATAAACGAAACCACCTGGAAGCTGGCGCTGCGGAAGGCGTGTTCTATATCGTAGTTGCGCATCACGATGAGCTCAACCATAATGAAGATGCTGAAGACCGTGACGAGGAAGATGTAGAATCGGAACTCAGAGTTGCGGAACAGTTCCTTGATCTTAAACTTGATGACGGCGGCATAGAGCAGTGTGAAGTTGACACCCGATAGGAAACAGAAGAACGTACAGATGTATTCGAGCGATGGCGAATGGAAAAACTCGGTACTGGTGTTGTGGGTGGAGAAGCCTCCCGTTGCCGTTGTCGTCATGGCATAGTTGAAACTGTCGAAAAGTCCCATTCCCGCCACATAATACGACAGAATGCAGGCGATGGTGAGCATGAGATAGATGCTCCAAATCCACTTTGCCGATGTGGAGATACGTGGATGCAACTTGGTCTTGATAGGGCCTGTGGCTTCGGCGGCAAACACCTTGGTCTGTCCGCCTACGAGCGATGGCAGCAGGGCGATGGTGAAGAACACGATACCCAGTCCGCCTATCCACTGTGTGAGTGATCGCCAGAACAGCAGTCCGTGCGGAAAGCACTCCACGTCGTCGAGTATGGTGGCTCCGGTGGTGGTGAATCCCGACATCGTCTCGAAGTAGGCATCGGTGAAGTGGTTGATGTAGCCGCTCACCATGAAGGGCAGCGTGCCGAAGAGGCTGAAGATAATCCACGATAGCGAGACAACGAGATAGGCGTCGCGTCGCGACATGGAGTTGTCGGCTCCGTGTCCTCGCCATTTCAGGATGAGTCCTCCGCCAATGGTGGTCAGCGTTGCCACGATGAAGGCAAAGATGTCTTCCTGCTGATAGTAGACAGCTACCAGCAGACTGAGCAGCAGCAACGAAGCCTCAATGAAGAGCAGCTGCCCCAGAACCTTGTATATCAGTTTCCAGTTGATCATTCTTTTTGTTCAAGTTTTCTCAAGTGAGGGAAGTTTTAAGAAGTTAATGGAAGTTCCCATTACCTCCCATCATACAAAGTATTTTTCTATCTTCTTCATATTGATGTTGTGGCAGAATACCATGACCGAGTCGCCCGCTTCAATCTGCGTGTTGCCCGAAACGAGCATTCCCTCCTCGCCACGCACCAGTCCGCCGATGGTCACGCCGATGGGCATTCCCAAATCCTTGACAGGCTTCTTGGTGACCTTGGATCCTTCTTTGGCGATGAACTCCGCCACGTCGGCGTTGGCATTCATGAGGAAGCGCACGTTCATCACGTCGGCATCGAGCATCATCTGATAGATGTAGCTGGCGGCAATCACCTTCTTGTTGATGATGGTTCCGATGTCGAGGCTCTCAGCCATGCTCACGTAGTCGACGTTCTCTACGGCAGCCACGGTCTTTCTCACTCCCATGCGCTTGGCTGTGAGGCATGCCAGGATATTGGTCTCTGCGTTTCCCGTCAGCGCCACGAAAGCCTGCGTTCTGCGTATCCCCTCCTCGTTGAGCAGCGGGATGTCGCGTCCGTCGCCATGGATGACGAGCGTCTTGTTCTCGTCGAGTATTTCGTTGAGGTACTCACACCGTGCCTCGTCCTTCTCGATGATTTTGCACTCCATGTATTCGGGCATTTTCTTCACGGCTCTCACGGCCGTTCGTCCTCCGCCCATAATCATCACGTTCTTCACGTCCACATAGTGCTCCTTGCCCACGATCTTTCGGATGTAGGGAATGTAGTTGCGTGTGGTCATGAAGTAAGCCAGGTCGTAGAGTTTCAGTTCGTCGTTACCGCCGGGGATGATGGTTTCGTCGCCTCGCTTGATGGCCACTACGTGGTAGGGGTCGTTGGGTCCGCTGATGTCCTTGAGCGGCTGGTTCAGTATCTCGCAGGTCTGTCGCAGCTTGATGCCGAGCATCACCAGGGCGCCGTCGTGCACGTCCCATCGCTGTCTCACCCAGCTCATCTTCAGTCCGTTGTTGATGTCGACAGCGGCGAGCATCTCTGGATATATCAGCTTGCTGATGCCCAGTCCCTGGAAGAACTCCTGTGCCTGCGGATCCATGTATTCGGGGTTGTCCACGCGTGCCACCGTTCGCTTGGCTCCCAGGTTTTTCGCCAGGATGCTGGCTGTGATGTTGGTGCTCTCCAATGGCGTGACAGCGATGAAGAGGTCGGCGTCTGCCGTTCCCGCATCGCGCAATATCTTCAGGCTCGTAGGCTTTCCCACCATGGTGAGCAGGTCGCAGTCGGAGCCGATGCTTGCCAGCCGCTCCTCGCTCTCGTCGATGAGTGTTATCTCCTCGTTGCTGCGTGACAGGAGTCTCGCCAGGTGCGTTCCGATGGCGTATGCGCCAGCAATGATGATTTTCATTCTTTTATAATAGCTTCTTTGATTGATTTCTTATCCATGTGCACGATTTCTCTGAGCTGTGCTATCGTGCCGTGTTCCACAAACTCGTCGGGCAGTCCCATGCGGATGACGTGAGGATGATAGTCGTGGTCGCTCATCCATTCCAGGACGGCAGAGCCGAAGCCGCCCATGCGCACGCCGTCCTCGATGGTTACGATGCGGTTGAATCTGCTTCCTATTTCGTGGAGCAGTTTCTCGTCGAGCGGTTTCAGGAATCGCATGTCGTAGTGGGCCACGCTCAGTCCCTCCGTCTCTTTCTCCACTTCGGCTATGGCCTCGGCAGCATCGTTTCCGATAGGTCCGAGGGTGAGCACAGCCACGTCGGTGCCTTCCTTCAGTTTTCTGCCCGTTCCGGTCACGATTTCCTGCATGGGGTTTCGCCAGTCGGTGAGCACACCGTTGCCTCTGGGGTAGCGTATCACGTAGCAACCGTGGTGGGGCAACTGGGCCGAGTACATCAGGTTGCGCAGCTCGTGCTCGTTCATAGGCGATGCGATGGTGAGGTGGGGCACAGGCCGCAGAGCCGCCAGGTCGAAGGCTCCGTGGTGTGTGGGTCCGTCCTCACCCACGAGTCCAGCTCTGTCGAGACACAGCACCACGGGCAGACTGAGCAGCGCCATGTCGTGTATGATGTTGTCGTAAGCTCGCTGTGCGAACGAGCTGTATATGTTGCAGAACGGCATGAGTCCGTCCTTTGCCATTCCTGCCGAGAAGGTGACGGCGTGTCCTTCGGCTATGCCCACGTCGAACACTCTGTCGGGCATCTGCTTCATCATGATGCTCATAGAGCATCCGGTGGGCATGGCGGGCGTTACACCCACGATGTTGTGGTTCTGCCGTGCCAGTTCGAGCAGGGTGTTCCCGAAGACGTCCTGATATTTGGGCGGCTGGTTGCTGGTGTCGCTCACTAATCGCTCGCCCGTCTCGGGATCAAACTTTCCTGGTGCGTGCCAGATGGTGGCGCTTTTCTCTGCAGGCTCGTAGCCCTTGCCCTTAGTGGTGTGCAGGTGGAGCAACTTGGGGCCTTTCATGTCCTTGAGTTGTCGCAGCACGCGCACCACTTCGCGTATGTCGTGTCCGTCGAAGGGTCCGAAGTACCGTATGTTCATTCCCTCGAAGATGTTCTGCTGGTGGCTCAGTGCCGACTTCAGCGCGTTGTTCAGTCTCAGTATTCCCTTTCGCCTGTCATCGTTGAGGTAGCCTTTCGAGTGCAGCCATTGCGAAGCCTTGAACCTCAGCCGGTTGTAGGTATCGTTGGTGTCGAGGTTGAGCAGGTATTTCTCCATACCTCCCACGGCCCGGTCGATACTCATATCGTTGTCGTTGAGTATGATGAGCAGGTCGTTGGGCGTGCTCGATACGTTGTTGATTCCCTCGAAGGCGAGTCCTCCGCTCATGGCTCCGTCGCCTATCACTGCCACTACGTGCCTGTCGTTCTCCCCCTTCTGCTTGGCGGCCACAGCCATGCCGAGTGCCGCCGAAATCGAGTTGCTGGCGTGCCCGCAGGCAAAGGTGTCGTATTCGCTCTCTAAGGGAGTGGGGAAGGGGCGTATGCCGTGCAGCCTTCGGTTGGTGCAGAAGGCGTCGCGCCGCCCGGTCAGTATCTTGTGGCCATAGGCTTGATGGCCCACGTCCCACACGATGCGGTCGTAGGGTGTATTATATATATAATGTAGGGCTACGGTGATTTCGACGACACCCAGCGAGGAGGCGAAATGTCCGGGGTTGACCGCCACCTCTTCGATGATGTCCTCGCGCAGTTCCCTGCAGAGTTCCGGCAGCTCGTCGATGCTCAGCTTGCGCAGGTCTTCGGGATACTTGATGTTGCTTAAAAGGCTAAACTTTTCTTTGTCCATGTCTTCATCTCATGAATAACCATGCAAAGGTAGTATTTTTTTTTCAGTATATGTCATTTTTGTCCGTTTTATTTCTGTTTTCCCACATTTTCTTCGTATATTTGCATCCCGACAAATCAATAATATCACAACATAATGAGAAAAAACATCTTCCTTTTAGGAGCCTTGCTGGCCGTTTCAGCCGCCACGATGGCTCAGACCAAGCAGGGAGGCATCTCGGCGCAGATGCTCTCGCAGATCGAGAAAATGCAGAAGACATCGGCTGCCGACAAGGCGCTCTTCAATGCCATCGCTGCCAACAGTATCGACGACTTGGTGAAGAACCGTGCCAATGCCGGTCCTGTTGACACTCACTTCAGCGTGGAGACTCCCGCGCAGCGCATCCACAACCAGAAGAGCTCTGGCCGTTGCTGGATGTTCAGCGGCATGAACGTGCTGCGTGCCAACTTCGCCAAGGCTCATGCCGACTCCCTGGCAGTGGAGTTCTCGCAGGACTATCTCTTCTTCTACGACCAGTTGGAGAAGGCCAACCTCATGCTTCAGGGCGTCATCGACCATGCACGCAAGTCCATCGAGGACCCTCAGGTGCAGTTCTTCTTTAAGAGTCCGCTCAACGACGGCGGAACCTTCTGCGGCGTAGCCGACCTGGCAGCCAAGTACGGACTGGTGCCTATGAGCGCGATGCCCGAGACCTATTCGAGCGAGAACACCAACAAGATGAGCCGTCTCGTGGCAAGCAAGCTGCGTGAGTACGGACTGGAGCTTCGCCGCATGGCTGCTGCAGGCAAGAACGCCAAGCAGATAGTGGCCCGCAAGACCGAGATGCTCGCCACCGTCTATCACATGCTATGCCTCACCCTGGGTGAGCCTGTCAAGGAGTTCAGCTACGCCTTCCGCAACAAGGACGGCAAGCAGATGGGCGAGGCGAAGACCTATACTCCCAAGAGTTTCTACGACGCTACCGTGGGCAAGGAACTCAACGGCACCTTTATCATGGTGATGAACGACCCACGCCGCCCCTACCACAAGACCTACGAGGTGGAGTACGACCGCCACACCTACGACGGCCACAACTGGAAGTATCTCAACCTGCCTATGGACGAGATTGCCAGCCTCGCCATCGCCTCGCTCAAGGACGGTCGCAAGATGTACTCCAGCTACGATGTGGGCAAGCAGTTCGACCGCAAGCGCGGTTATCTCGACCTCGACAACTATGATTATGCCTCGCTCTTCGGTACCATGTTCCCTATGAACAAGGCCGAGCGCATCAGCACCTTCGACAGCGGTTCTACCCACGCCATGACGCTCACCGCCGTCGACCTCGACGCCAATGGCAAGCCGCTGAAGTGGAAGGTGGAGAACAGCTGGGGCGCCGACAACGGACAGAAGGGTTGTCTCATCATGACCAACCGCTGGTTCAATGAGTACATGTTCCGCCTCGTGGTCGACAAGCAGTATGTTCCTGCCCAGCTCCTCAAGGAGTTCGACCAGAAGCCAGTGATGCTTACAGCCGACGATCCTCTCTTCCAGTTAGAAGACTAATCATCCCAATTTACTCAACTTTCGTACTTACGGAAGTTGAGTAATTTTTTTTATCATCACTTTTATTCTTTTTTGAATAATTTTCGTACCTTTGCCCCAAAAATAGAGAATATCATGCAAGAAATGAAGACCCGCGAGCGCATCATCGCTCTTGTCAATAAGGAAGTAGTTCCCGCCATCGGCTGCACCGAACCGATGGCTGTGGCGTTGTGTACGGCCAAGGCAGCCACTCTGTTGGGCAAGCGTCCCGACAGCATCGAGGTGCTGCTCAGCCCCAATATGCTCAAGAATGCCATGGGCGTGGGCATTCCCGGCACCGGAATGATAGGCCTGCCCATCGCAGTAGCCTTGGGTGCCCTTATCGGCAAGCCCGAATATGAGCTCGAAGTGCTCAAAGACCTCACCCCCGAAGCTCTGCAGCAGGGCAAGCGCTACATCGAGGATGCCGACATCGACATCAAGCTGAAGCAGGGCATCGTTGAGAAACTCTACATCGAGGTTGTCTGTCATTCGGGTAAAGACCAGGCAGCCGCCATCATCGCGGGCAGCCACACCCACTTTGTCTTTGCCGAGCGCAACGACGAGGTGGTACTCGACGAGCGACAGCCCGGAGGCGCCGATGAGGACGACACCGACATACAACTTTCCATGCGCATGGTCTACGACTTCGCCATGACAGCTCCCCTCGACGAGATCAGCTTCATTCTGAAGACCAAGGAGTACAACATGCGGGCAGCCGAGCTCTCCATCAAGGGCAATTACGGCCATTGCTTAGGCAAGACCATGGACCGCCCCATGAGTCACGGTATCTTCGGCAACAGCATCTTCTCGCACATCATCTCGCGCACCGCATCGGCATGCGACGCCCGTATGGGAGGAGCCATGATTCCCGTGATGAGCAACAGCGGCAGCGGCAACCAGGGCATCTGTGCCACCAATCCTGTTGCCGTCTATGCCCTCGAGAACGAGAACACCGAGGAAGAGCTCATCCGAGCCCTCATGCTCAGCCATCTCACCGCCATCTACATCAAGCAGAGCCTCGGCAAGCTGTCGGCGCTGTGCGGCTGCGTGGTGGCGTCCATAGGCAGCAGTTGCGGCATCACCTATCTCATGGGCGGTGACTATCAGCGCATCTGCAACTCGGTGAAGAATATGGTGGCCAACCTTACGGGTATGATCTGCGACGGAGCTAAGCCCAGTTGTTCGCTTAAGATCTCGTCGGGAGTCAGCACCGCTCTGCTCTCCTCGCTGCTCGCCATGGAGGGCCGTTGTGTCACTTCTGCCGAGGGCATCGTCGACGACGATGTAGACCGCTGCATCCACAACCTCACCTCCATCGGTGCCGATGCCATGCGTACCACCGACGACATGGTGCTCAACATCATGACTCATAAGTAACTCCTTGCAGAAGAAAAGCTGCATCTCAGCAAAATATTCAAGCAAGCTTGATATTCTACATTCGATTTGCATTCTCTTTGCACCGTCTACCAATGAAAGTGCTCAGGGAGCCTCGCAGGGGGCATCTATTACGACCAAGGGCGGTCACAATAGACGGCAGGCGCCGGTCATCTATTAAGACCCAAGAGGGGCACTATCGGGCAGCTGACAAAGTATTAAACTATCATTTACACAACTTCTGCAAATCTACTACTTTTTCCTGAACATTCCAAGAAAAAGAGAAAAAGTTGTAAGCGTAAACAAAGATTAATGCTTCAATGTGTAGGGGGCATAGGAAATTGAGTGAAGTGTTGTGGGTTGTGCTGCGAAAGTCAGATAAGCAGGGGCTAATAAGTAAACGAAAAAAGGAAGAGAACATTGTGGCTCTCTTCCCTTTGTGTTTCATGTTCCTTGCCGATGGGCAGGGGGAACAGAATATTTGCAGAAAACAATCTTACACGAGTGTGGCGACAATTTCCTCGCGAGTGCCAGGGAGCATGTCGATGACTGGAATCTCGGGCATGGTGTAGCAGCCTGGCTGCAGACGGAAGGTGGCGCGAGCCACGTTGACCAATACCTGAGCAGTGAGAGCAGGGTTGTTGATGCTCATGTTGAACTCGAAACGCTGGTTCTGAGTCTTGCCCGAAACGCCCTTGCGAACGAGGTTCACACCATGGCCCATGTCCTTGACATCATCGACTGAGGCTACAGCAAAGACGTGGGTCTCGTCGTGAGCGAAGTAAGGGTCGGCCTTAATCTCGGCAGTTACGTCCTCGAGCTTGGCGCCTTCCTCCAACTCTACGTACACCATGCGGCGGTGAATGCCCTCGCCCAATGGGATGGTGACAGAGAGAGCCTCCTTGACACCCTGCTTGCTGCGTACGCAAACAGAGTGGCCCATGCTCATACCAGGACCGAAGTTGGTATAGGTAAGACCCTTAGGAGCAAGGCTTTCCATGAGCACGCGCACTACTGAGTCAGAACCTGGATCCCAGCCGGCAGAAATGACGCTCACCTTGCCAGCCTTCTTGCAGTTTTCCATCTGGCTGGTACGATAGTCGAGGATGCCGGTATGGATATCGTAGCTGTCGACGGTGTTGATGCCGAGAGCCACTATCTTGGCAGAGTATTCTGGGCAGGAACGGGTAGGAGTGGCGAGGATGGCTACATCCACGTCCTTCAACTTGGTGATGTCGTCTACTACATCATAATCTGCCAGTTCGGCTGGTTTGTTCTTGTCGCCTTGACGGCGTACGATGCCTGCAATCTCAAAATCGGGAGCTGCCTCGAGTGCCTCGACGGTGAACTTACCGATATTGCCGTAACCTACTACGGCTGCTCTAAATTTCTTCATTGTATTCTTTCTTTTATTTGTTGTTTGTTCAGTTTCCGGTTGCAAAAGTATAGCTTTTATTCGAGAAAACGAACGTTTTAATAGTTTTTTAACTATAAGAACCGACAAATAGTTGTAAAATCATAGCTTTTAGGTATGTTTTTGTAGGATAGTGTAAGGATGGTGGGGTGAGAATGCTTACAGATTGAAAGAAGGAGGGCAAATGCAGGAGTTGAATTCTTGAGCTTCTCTAACTTCTTTTAATTTTCTTATTTGCAAAAGTGGAGCAAAAACATTTTCCCCCTCTTTGGCAATAATAGCGCCGAATGTGCGTTTATTATATAATCGTATGCGCATGGGCGCGATGACGAGAGATGTGAAATCATAAAATTATTAACGACAATCATGATTGAATATATACATGGCGACCTGACCGAGCTGACGCCGACACAGGCCGTTATCGAGACCGCGGGCGTGGGGTATGCGCTCAGTATCTCGCTCAACACATATACTGCCATACAGGGTAAGAGAGAGGCTAAACTGTACGTTCACGAAGTACTGGTGACAGGTGGAAGAGACGACTCGTTCACCCTCAATGGTTTTGCCTCGAAGCAGGAGCGAGAGCTTTACCGTCTTCTCATCACCGTATCGGGTGTGGGAGCCGGCACGGCGAGGATGATTCTCTCGTCGATGTCGCCACGCGAGCTGTGCAACGTCATCTCCACTGCCAACGAGGCGATGCTCAAGGGCGTGAAGGGCATAGGACTGAAGACAGCCCAGCGCATCATCATCGACCTGAAGGACAAGATCGTAAGCATGGGAATAGCCGACGAGCTGCCTGCCAACGGAGGAAACGTGGACATGGTGAACAACGACGTGAAGGACGAGGCGGTGAGCGCACTCACCATGCTCGGATTCTCGCCAGCGCCATCGTCCAAGGTGGTGGTCGACATCCTGAAAGAACAGCCCGACCTGAAGGTGGAACAGGTGATCAAGACGGCTCTGAAACGAATAAAATGACGAAAAAGAAGAAACGAGTGTAGATGTTGATAAAACGAAAATATAAATATGCCTTTCTGTTGATGGCATTGCTGATGGTCTCGGTCATCGGCAATGCCTTTGGCTTGTCGTATTGGCAGGACAACAGGACGCGGCAGCGAGCTGCCCAGAACCGCAATGCCAGCGCAGCCAGTAGGAAGCAGACGGCTGCCACGACGAAAAAGGCTGCCACGGCAGCAGGAAAGCCCGGCATCACGGCCCAGCCCATCCTCGCCGACGAGGACACCATACCCGACTCGCTGCTGCACACACGATGGCCCGTACAGCGCACACAGCCCATCAGCACGGGCGACCTGTATCAGAGTCCGTTAGACCTGCAGCGCCCCGACAACATGAAATACCACGTGGAGTACAACGACACGCTGGACCGCTACGTCATCGGCAACAAGCTGGGCGGTGCATGGCTCTCGGCTCCCATCATGATGACGCCTGCCGAGTACATGGCATGGAGCGAGCTCAACGAGCGACGTGCCTACTACCGCAAGCAGAACGACGAGATATATAAGGCCAAGGGAAAGGAGAAATTTGACTTCACCGACATGCACTTCGACCTGGGACCTGCCGAGAAAATCTTCGGTCCCGGAGGCATCCGAGTGCGCACGCAGGGAACTGCCGAGCTGAAGTTTGGCATCAACAAGAAGAGTGTGGACAACCCCTCGCTGCCCATCCGCAACCGCAAGACCACGATGATGGAGTTTGATGAGAAGATCAACCTCAACGTCAACGGAAAGGTGGGCGACAAGGTGAACATGAACCTCAACTACAACACCGACGCCACCTTCGACTACGACGCGCAGAACATGAAGCTGAAGTACGACGGCAAGGAAGACGAGATCATCAAGCTCGTGGAGGCAGGCAACGTGTCGTTCCCCTCCAACTCGTCGCTCATCCGCGGTGCCAGCAGCCTCTTCGGTGTGCGCACCGATATGCAGTTTGGCAAACTGAAGTTGCAGACCGTCCTGTCGCAGAAGAAATCGTCGTCGAAGAGCGTGTCGTCGAAGGGAGGCGTGCAGCTCACACCCTTCGAGATCAATGTGGCCGACTATGAGGAGAACCGACACTTCTTCCTCTCGCGATACTTCCGCGACCACTACGACGCATGGATGCAGAAACTGCCCAACCTCACCACTGGCGTCACCATCAACCGAGTGGAGATTTGGGTAACCAACAAGACTGCCACCACCACCAACACCCGAAACATCATAGCCCTCACCGACCTGGGCGAGACCTCGAAGATAAGCAACCCCATGTGGGCGTCTGCAGGAACGGCCGTGCCCTCCAACAGAGCCAACAGCGAGTACGACGCCATGGTGAACCAGTATGCCGCAGCACGCGACATCGACCAGGCCGCCACCGTGCTCGAAGGAGCAGGACTGAAGGGCGGCGACGACTTCGAAAAGCTGGAGAGCGCCAGGCTGCTCTCCTCGTCGGAATATACGGTGAACACTGCCCTCGGCTACGTGTCGCTGAGGAGCGGACTGCAGACCGACCAGGTGCTGGCTGTGGCCTACGAGTACACCTACGGCGGTGTTACCTATCAGGTGGGCGAGTTCGCATCCGACATCACCGACACCCGACAGGGACTCTTCGTCAAGTCGCTCAAGAACACCAGCAACAACCCGCAGCAGGGCAACTGGGACCTGATGATGAAGAACGTGTATTACCTCGCATCGCAGGTGGAGAAGGAGAAGTTCCGACTCGACGTGAAGTATCAGAGCGACTCTACGGGCGTCTATCTCAACTACATTCCCGAGGCGAAGGTGAAAGACCAGCCCATCATCAAGGTGCTGGGAGCCGACCGACTCGACAACAACAACAATCCCCACAGCAACGGCTACTACGACTACGTGGCAGGCTACACCGTATCGGAAGGACGCGTCTTCATCCCCAAGGCCGAGCCTTTCGGAAGCTATCTCTACACCTATCTCAAGGGCAAGGGCATCGCCGACGAGGTGGCGAAAAAGTACGCCTTCACCGAACTCTACGACAGCACCAAGACCGTGGCGAAGCAGATAGCCGAGAAGAACAAATTTCAACTCGTGGGACAGTTTCGTGGAACCTCCGCCAACGTCATCTCCTTAGGCGCATACAACGTTCCACAGGGTTCGGTGCTCGTCACGGCAGGAGGTGTGACCCTCACCGAAGGCTCCGACTACGCGGTGGACTACAATGCCGGCGAGGTGACTATCCTCAACCAGAGCATCATCGACGCTGGAACACCCGTCAACGTGTCGCTCGAGAGCAACACCGACTACGGACAGATGCGCAAAACCATGTTTGGCGTGAACTGGGAGTACGACTTCTCGAAGAACTTCCAGATCAGCGGAACCCTGCAGCACCTCACCGAACAGGCCCTCACCACCAAGGTGACCATGGGCGCAGAGCCTCTCAGAAACACCCTCGTGGGCTTCAACCTCAACTGGAAGCGCGAGAGCCAGTGGCTCACCAACATGCTCGACAAAATACCGTTCCTGCACCTCACGCAGCCATCCTACATCTCGTTCACAGGCGAGTTTGCCAAACTCTTTGCCGGACAGGCCAGCGGAACGCAGGACAACGCATCCTATCTCGACGACTTCGAGAACACCAAGAACACCATCGACGTCATGTCGCCCACATCGTGGGTGCTCTCCAGCGTGCCCTCGTCAAACTTCCGTCAGGACTACAACGACAAGACGGGGCTGACCAGCGGATTCCGACGCAGCCGTCTGGCTTGGTACACCATCGACCCGCTCTTCACACGACGGGGCAGCTCGCTCACACCAGGACACATCAAGAGCGACCTGGCACAGCTGTCCAATCACTATGTGCGTGAGGTCTATGTGCGCGAGCTCTTCCCACTGCGCCAGCAAAGCTCCTACAGCGGAGCCACCAACACGCTGAGCGTGCTCAACCTCGCCTACTATCCTGCCGAGCCAGGTCCTTACAACTTCAACCCCGACCTGCAGCCCGACGGAACCCTCGCCATGCCACAGCAGAACTGGGGAGGCATGATGCGCAAACTCGACACCAACGACTTCGAGCAGGCCAACGTGGAGTACATCGAGTTCTGGATGCTCGACCCCTTCATCTACTCGCGCGAGCAGGCCGACGCTGCCCAGTATGGCGGCGACTTCTATATCAACCTCGGCGAGATAAGCGAGGACATACTGCGCGACGGAAAGAAATTCTATGAGAGCGGAATGCCCGTGGACGGAACGTCAAACTTCACCTACACACAGTGGGGAAAGATTCCCGCACAGAGCACCGTGACCTATGCCTTCGCCACCACGAAGGGAAGCCGCGCACTGCAGGACGTGGGATTCAACGGACTCAACGACGAGGAGGAACGCGACTACTACAAGAACGCCTATCTCAGCCAGATACAGGGCAAGGTGAACCAGGCTGTGTTCGACAGCATCTATAATGACCCTGCTCGCGACGACTACCACTACTACCGTGGCAGCGACTGGGACCAGATGAAGGCACCCATCCTGTACAGATACAAGTTTATCAACAACCCACAGGGCAACTCGCCCGACAGCGACAGCCGCACCGAGAGCTACGACACTTCCTACAAGTCGACGCCCGACGTGGAGGACATCAACCAGGACTTCACCCTCAACGAATACGAGAAATACTATCAGTATCACGTGAGCATACGACCCGAAGACCTGCAGGTGGGCTCCAACTTCATCGTCGACAAGCGAAGCTACACGCCCACACTGCGCGACGGCAGCAAGCCCACCGTCACCTGGTATCAGTTCCGCATTCCCGTAGACCAGTACGAGAAGAAGGAAGGCAACATCAACGACTTCTCCAGCATACGCTTCATGCGCATGTTCCTCACCAACTTCCGCAAGCCCATCGTGCTGCGTTTCGGCACACTCGACCTGGTAAGGGGCGAGTGGAGAACCTACGACCAGCTGCTGGGCGCTGCCAACAGCGGCACGCTCGAGGCCAGTGCGGTGAGCATAGAGGAGAATGCCGAGAAGACACCTGTCAACTACGTGCTGCCACCGGGCGTACAGCGCGAGCAAGACCCCACGCAGCCACAGCTCGTCGAGGCCAACGAGCAGTCGCTCAGCCTCGTGGCCAAGAACCTGAGCACGGGCGAGGCCAAGGCGGTGTACAAGAACACCACCCTCGACCTGCGACAGTACAAGCGCATGCAGATGTTTGTTCACGCCAACGCCCTGGAGCAGGACGTCACCTCGCTGCAGGACAACCAGGCTTCGGTGTTCATCCGTCTGGGAAGCGACTACAAGAACAACTACTACGAGTACGAAATACCGCTGAAGCTCACACCGGCACGCAACAACTACAGCCGATACAGCTACGAGGACTGCCGTGCCGTGTGGCCCGAGGAGAACATGCTCGACGTGGCGCTCACCGTCTTCACCGCACTCAAGAAGGCGCGCAACCAGGCCAAGTCGCAAGGCATGGCTTCCTTCTCGGCACCCTATTCGGCCTACGACTCCAACCATCCCAACAACAAGATCACCATCATGGGTAATCCTACACTCGGAGAGGTGAAAACCATGATGATAGGCGTGCGCAACAACGCTGGAGAAATCAAGAGTGTGGAGGTGTGGGTCAACGAGCTGCGTCTGCTCGACCACAACAGCAAGGGCGGATGGGCTGCCAACGGAAACCTCAATGTGCAGCTCTCTGACCTGGGAAGCGTCAACGCCACAGGTAAATATCAGAGCGAGGGATTCGGCGGTCTGGAGGACGGAGTGGCAAGCCGATCCACCGACACCTACAGCTCGTACAGCGTCACCACCAACCTCGAGCTCGGAAAGTTCTTCCCCGACAAGGCCAAGGTGAGCATACCTTTATATTACAGCATCACCAAGGAGAAGACCTCGCCCAAGTACAACCCGATGGACACCGACATGGAACTCAAGGACGCACTCGACGCGGCTGGATCGCGACACGAGCGCGACTCCATAGAGAGCATCGCCGTGACTAAGGTCACCAATACCAACTTCTCCATCTCCAACGCAAGGGTAGGAATCTCCACCAAGCGTCACCCCATGCCATACGACCCTGCCAACTTCTCCTTCTCCTACAGTCACTCGCACCAGCGAACCACGGGCGAGACCACCGTTTACGAGAAAGAGGACAACTGGCGTGGAGCGCTCGACTATTCGTGGACTCCGGTCTACAAGGCGTGGGAGCCGTTCAAGAAGATAAAGAACCGCAGCAAGTGGCTCGACATACTGAAGCGATTCGGACTGAACTGGCTGCCGCAGAATGTGGCGTTCAACACCGAGATGACGCGCAACTACTACGAACTGCAGGAGCGCGACATGGAGTCGACAGAGAACACGCAGTTGCCGCTCTCGTTCAGCCAGCAGTTCCTCTGGAACAGAGAGTTCGCCGTGCGCTGGGATCTCACCAAGAACCTGCACGCCAACTTCCGAAGCGCCACACACGCACAGATAGAGGAGCCTTACACACCCGTCAACAAAGACCTCTATCCCGACCAGTATCATGCCTGGAAGGACTCGGTGTGGACAAGCATCAAGCACCTCGGTACACCGCTCGACTACAATCAGACGTTTACCGCATCCTATCAGCTGCCGCTCAACCTGCTGCCTATATTCGACTGGGTGAACGCCGACGCCAACTACAACTCGACCTATTCCTGGAACAAGGGAACCGACGACGAGGACGGTAACAACTACGGAAACACTATCAACACCAACCGCGACGTGACACTCAACGGATCGTTCAACCTGGTGAAACTCTACAACCATGTGCCCTTCCTCAAGAAGGCCAACCAGCGCTTCGACCGCGAGCCGTCGAGATCGCAACTGCAGCGCAAGAAGCAGGATAAAGCCAAGCAGAAGCAGGAGGCACAGCGACAGAAACAGGAGTTGCAGAAGGTGAGAAAGGAAGCCGAGGCTGCCGGAAAAGACCCCGACGAGGCTGAGAAACAATGGCGGAGCAAGCAGAACAAGAAGGCAGAGCAGCAGAAGAAAGCACTGCCCAAGAACCGCCGTGCCTTCGAGAAGGAAGTGGTGCTCATGCCCGACACCATCATCAAGGTGAACCACGGCAAGAACAGCAAGCGACTCATCGTTACCGCCAAGACTGAGGACGGAAAGGTGATGAAACTGAAATACAAGAAGGTGAACGCCAACCAGATAAAACTCATCTCGAAGGTAGACACAGCCACCAAGGTGAAACTTACCGTGCTGCCGAAGGAACCGCTCGAGAACCAGGGCTGGTACAAGACCATGCAGGCTGTGGCACGCACGGCCATGATGGTGCGCAACATCAGCTTCACCTATCGCAACAACTATCAGCTCACGCTGCCAGGATTCCTGCCCACCATCGGCGACGCCTTCGGACAGACCAAGCAGGGCGTGCTCTCGCCAGGCCTCGACTTCGCCTTCGGTATGGTGGACGACAGCTATATAGACAAGGCACGACGCAACGACTGGCTCCTGGTGAACGACACCATCGCCACACCTGCTGCCAGCAGCACCACCAACGACCTGCAACTGCGCATGACGCTCGAACCGGTGAGAAATCTAAAGATAGACCTCAACGCCTCGCGCACCAAGACTGTGCAGAAGAGCATGCAGTACATGTACGAGGGAACGCCCACCACGGAGAGCGGAACCTTCACCATGACTACCATCTCGATAGGCTCTGCCTTCGAGGGAATGGGCTCGGCAAGCAGCGGCTACAAGAGCAAGACTTTCGAAAAGTTTGTCAACTCGCTCGAGTCTTACCGCAACAAGGTGGAGGCGCGTTATGCCGACGCAGTCTATCCGGCAGGGTCGGCTCTGGCTGGAGGCAAGTTTGATGCTTCGCGCACGCCTGTCAACAAGTACAGCGGCGACGTGATGATTCCGGCGTTCCTTGATGCCTATACCAGCATGGGAGGCTCGTCGCTCTCGCTCTTCCCCGCACTCAGCCGTCTGCTGCCCAACTGGACTGTCCGTTACAGCGGACTGGGCAAGCTGCCCTGGCTGCGCGACCACTTCAAGAGCATCAACATCAACCACTCCTATAAGAGCATCTTCGCCATAGGAAGCTACAACACCTACAGCACCTTCCAGGAGTATATGAACGGAATAGGCTTCATCGACGACACGGCGACAGGCAGTGTCACACCGAGCAGCATGTTCAATATCTCGCAGGTAAGCATCAACGAGTCGTTCTCGCCACTCATGGGTGTCGACATGACGTTCAACAACAATATGACGCTCAAAGCTGAGTATCGTCAGACGCGCGTGCTGAGTCTCAGCATGACGAGTGTGCAGGTGAACGAGGCGCTCAGCAAGGACTGGGTCGTAGGAATGGGCTATCGTCTCAACAACCTCAGCCTTTTCGGCAGGGGAAAGCGAGCCATTAAGTCGAAGGGAAAGAACAAAAATCAGAGCAACGCGGCCGCCAGCAACCGCAACTCTGGAACCAATCAGAACCTCAACCTGCGTCTTGATTTCAGCTTCCGCCGTCAGGCTGCCATCGTGCGCGACATAGCCTCTATGGTGAGCAGTGCCAGCAGTGGAAACAAGGCGCTCAAACTGAGTTTCTCGGCCGATTACACCCTCAACCGGCTTCTCACCATGAGCTTCTACTACGACCGTCAGACCAACACTCCTCTGCTCTCGAGCAGCAGTTATCCCACCACCACGCAGGACTTCGGTCTGAGTGTCAAGTTCTCGCTGACGAGATAAGGATATTTCGGGAAGATAGTGAAATGAAAGAATAGGGGCGAGATTGCATCTTTGCAGTCTCGCCCCTATATATATTATAAGGTGTAGCGTTTCGCTGGTTCTTAAACTTCCGTGGAAGCTTACCATCCAGGATTCTGCTGTTCTTGTTTCTCCTCAGCAGTGAGGGCATGGCCGTTCTTCTGTATTCCATCGAGATAAGTCTGAGGAATAGGACGGAGCACCATGTAGTCCTTGATGTTGGCTGCGGCGATAGAGTTGAAAGCACGTGCGCGGGCAACGAGTGTCTTGGTGCGTGCCAGGTCTTGCCAGCGCTGGAATTCACCGCAAAGTTCGCGTGTACGCTCGTTGAGCACTAAGCAGAGCATGCGGTCGTAGGCAGATGTATAGCCGAGCTTGCGGATGACAGCTTCGTCTTCGGCAGGCAGATTGTTGATGTCTGTTATCTTGAGACTTGTAGGAGCTGTGGTCTCGGCTATTCCGTTTGACTCGTAGTATGAGCATTCTGCCATATAGGTGTTCTCGCCGTTGTCCTTGTAGCCTGGAGCTCCAGACTTGTAGGCAGCACCACCATCGACATGATGCTCACGGTCTTCGCCCTGTTTGTATGCGGCACGGTCGCGAAGCGTGTTGATGTAGCCCAAGGCTTCTTGATATTTGCCCTGGCGAACTAAAGCTTCGGCAGCGATGAGATAAGTTTCGCCCACTCTCGCCAAGATGCCGTCGCGTGTTCCTACACGGTCGGTCACGCTCTCACGATAGCCGTCGATAAACTTGCTCAGTGAGGGATAGAACTGTGTGAAGTCAAGCATCGCATTGTCGCCAGCCTGATTCTTGTTGGCAGGATAAGCCACAAAGACTGTAGGAATGGTCTTGCCTGTCTTGGAATAGACAACCTCGTCGTTCATTCTTACGTTGGAATATCGTGTGTCGCCAGGCTTGTTGATGACGTACATCACTCCGAGGTCGCCCTTCTTGTAATAAGTGCTGTTCTTTGGGTTATTGACAGCAGCCTTGGTCTTGAAGCTCTTCCAGAAACGGGAGTCGTTGACTTTGTCGTACACATCGTAAGTGTAGTAGGAAGTGCGCAGACGCTGATACTCACGCTCTCCAGGAATGTCGCGCTTCATGTAAGGCAGATCCTTGTAGATGGAGATGTAGTAAAGGTGAGTCTGGTTGTAGCTGTTGCCTGTATTGCCCGACTTGTCTGCGTTGAACTGGGCTGCGAGGATGATCTCATCAAGCTTCTCGTTGGCTCCGTCAGGACCAGTGTAGTTCCAGAGGTCAGAATAGTTGGGCGCAAGGGCATGGTGGCTGATTACTTCCTGAGCATAGGTGAGACAGTCTTTCAGGTCTTGTTCCTTGTAACTTGCGTTCCAGTCGTCGTTGCGCTCGCTAACTCTTGAAAGCAGTGTCTTGGCAAGGAAGTGGGCAGTGGCATCTTTGGTCATCTGGCCAGTTTTGGTCGCTGTGGCGGGCAACAGTGTGTAAGCCTGTTTCAGGTCTTCTACGATCTGTTTGTAGCAGTCTTCTGCCGAAGCACGTGTAAACTCGCGCTGCGGTGTGGTGCTTGGTGTGAGCTTGAGCGGCACACCGCCAAACTGTGCAACAAGTGTATAGTAGTTGAAGCCACGCAAGAAGTATGCCTCACCTAAATGTTCCATGGTGGCAACACTGGTGTAGCCGCCTTCCTTCACGTTCTGTATGAGGGTGTTGGCATTGCTGATACCTACATACATCTCGTCCCAAAGTTCTTCTGGTTTGGTTGAGTTGCTTGTTACAGTAGGACCATAGTTTCCGTCGTAGCTGTTCCAGGAAGCGTTGGAGCCGTCTCCTCCTACAGTGAACTCGTCAACTCCATTCTGTGTGAATGCTACAGAGTTTTCACGGGCAAAGTGATAGCGTAAATTCTCATAGAGAGCTACCGACAGGTCGGCTACTCCTTCTTCTGTCTTCAGATATTCTGTGTTACGCTTGGTCGTAAGTTCCTCATTGAGGAAATCGCTGCACGAAATAGTACTCATAGAGAGAGTTCCTAATATCAGTGCGTTCAGTATATATTTATTTTTCATTGTTAGTTTCCTTTCTTTTTTAGATTTTTAGAAGTCAAGATTCAAGCCGATGGTCCAGCCGCGGTTCCAGTTGGAAGTATAGGCCTGTGTGGCATCGAGTTCGAGGAACTTCACTGCCGAGTAGATTCTAAATGGATTCTTGGCCTGTACATAAACGCGAAGGTTGCTCACACCGAGATGGCTGATGAGTTCCTTGGGGAAAGTGTAGCCGAGCGAGATGTTGCGTACCTTGATGAAACCGCCATCCTTGTAGCCGGCAATCTTGTAGTAGCTGTCGCCACCACCGATGTTGTAGATAGGCTTTTGGTATTCTGAATGGTGGTTGTTCTCATTGTAGTAGTTGATGGCACGCTGCATATAGCGTCCGCCCTGCCACTCGCCACCTGTGCTCACCTTGTAGCCGAATCGGCCGTAGAGCATGAAGCTGAGGTCGAAGCCTTTGTAGGTAAAGGTGTTGGTCATACCCAATATCCAGTGTGGATTGGTGTTTCCTATCACTACGCGGTCGTTGTTAGGATCGATGCGGTTGTCGCCGTTCTGGTCGACGGGGCGAATCATACCTGCCGAGAACTTGTTGCCGTTTTCATTGAACTTGGCCATGAGCTCAGCGTCTTCTGGTTGCCAGATGCCGCCAAACTGATAATCGTACAGCGAGTTGATGGCCTCACCGATGAAGAGGTTGTTGTTGATATCGTCTTCCTTGCCATTGGCGAGCTTGTCGATCTTGTCTTTCTGATAAGAAACATTGAGCGATGTGGTCCAGCTGAAGTCCTTGTTGGTGATGTTGACTGTGTTGAGGGTAATGTCGATACCCTTGTTGGAAGTCTCACCGATGTTTGCCCATGTGTTTTTGTAGCCATTGATAGATGGAATGCTCATCTGCATGAGCAAGTCTTTGGTCTTAGATGTGTAAATATCGATGACACCACCGATGCGTCCTTTAAGGAAGCTGAAATCAATACCGAGGTTCCATTGTGTGGTTTTCTCCCATCCCAAGGCGGTGTTGGCCATTGGCAGGTTGCCGTCAGCAACGATAGGCTCAGAAGGTGCGTAACCTGGCTGCAGGCTGCTGCCGAAGGGGTAGAAGAGCGAAGCCACGCCACCCTTGGTCTGGTAGGGATCGATGGCAGAGTTGCCTGTCACACCGACGCCAAGGCGAAGTTTCAACTGGCTGATCCAGCTTACGTCCTTGAGGAAATCTTCTTGTTGCATATTCCAGCCTAAGGCAGCACTGGGGAAGAAAGCCCATTTATGGCCGTCAGCAAGCTGTGAGGCGCCATCCCATCGTCCGCTCAATGTAAGCAGATATTTGTCTGCGAAGCTATAGTTTGCACGTATCATGTAAGAGAGCAACTGGCGTTCTACGAGGTCTGTACCCCAGTCGGAAAGCTGTGAAATCTGCGATTTGTCCAAAGCATTCCACATAGAAGGCTCGTAAGGAATGCCGTTGGCTGCTAAGCTGGAACCTTCCTTGCGGTACTTGGTGGCACTTTCGAGCAGGGTGAGTCCGAGCGAGTGCTGTCCGAAGTCGCGGTTGTAGTAGATCAGGTTATCCATGGTCCACGACACGTTGGAGTTGTTGGCGTTGGAGGCATGGTTCTGTCCCTGGCTGCTGGTTGACTCCTTGTCGCGGAATGTTCCTGTGCGGCGATAACGGAAGTCAGGACCGAAGTTGAGGCGATAGCGAAGACCATTGAGAGGTTCCCATATCTCGCCCAAGTCTACCTGTGCGTAGAGGCTGGCGATGACGCGGAACATACGGCGCTCGTTGGTACTGTGTTTCCACTCGTCGGCGATATTTCTTACCATATCGTCGCCACCAGGGTTGGTGATACGGTTTCCGTCTTCATCGTAAGGTTGTGCATAGGGAAATTCGCTGGTGGCTGCATAGTAAAGGTTGGATGGCAAGCCCTTGAGCAGCGAACCTTGTGAGCTGGCTGTAGAGCCATATTGCTGTAGACCGTAAGAACCATTGATGTTGGCTCCCAGGTTAAACCATTTGGCAGGCTTGGCGTCAACGCTGATCTTGGAAGAGTATCGGCGATAGCTCTGTCCGCGGATAGTTCCCTTGTTGTCGAGGATTCCGAAAGAAAGATAGCTTTTGATTTTGTCGTTTCCTCCGCTCACGCTGAGTGTGTGTTCGTGGGTAATACCGGTTTGTGTTACCATGTCCTGCCAGTCGAATGTAGGCACTTTCGAGCCGTCCCATGTTCCACCTTCCCATCCTTTCATGATATTGTTCCATGCTGTAGGATCTGCTTCAGCCTTGAATATCTCTCGGTCGTTCTCTATCGTAGGTTGGTCGGCACGTGGATATCTGTCAGGGTTCAGATAGTAGTACGACCATCTGCGCCATTCTATGTATTCTGCCGAGTTCATCTGTCGTGAGTAGTCTTCGAGAGTTTCGAAGGTCATGGTGCCGTTGTAGCTCACTTTGGCTTTGCCCGATTCGCCCTGCTTGGTAGTAACGAGTACAACACCGTTGGCTCCACGGCTACCATAGATAGCTGTGGCTGAAGCATCTTTCAGAATGTCGATGCTCTGGATGTCGCGAGGGTTGATGGTCTCAATGCCGCTTTCCGACATCAGTGGAATTCCGTCCACCACATACAATGGTGAGTTCTGGGCATTGATGGAGCGCACACCACGCACGGTGATGTTGCCGATTTCTCCTGGTCGCTCGTTGCTTGTGATGTCCACACCGGCAGCCTTGCCCTGCATGGCTTCAAGGGCGTTGCCCACAGGTCGCTCGTTCATCTCTTTCTCTCCCACGCGGATGAGGGCTCCTGTTACGTCGCTCTTGCGCTGAACTCCGTAACCTACCACAACCACCTCGTTGAGGTTCAGTTCGTCTGGTTGCATCTGAGCCGTGCCTCCTGCTCGTATAATCTGGTCTTTGTATCCAGTGTAGGTGATTTTAAGTTGTGTGCCTTTAGCCACACGTAATGAGTAATTACCGTCAATGTCGGTCACGGTTCCTGAGTTGCCTTTCAGCACGCGCACGGTTACGCCAATAAGAGGCTCACCATTTTCATCGATGATGCGGCCTGTGGTGACATTGTCTTGTTGTACACTAATGTTGGCATTCTGCATGCCGCTTGCTTGTATGGCTATCGGTGCAGGGAAAAGAAGTCCTGTGGCAAGAGCCAGTGTTGATGTAACACGCATCATGTTGCTGTTGCATCTGTTTCTCTGTTTACACTTCATTTGCTTGTTGTTAGGTTTAGGTGAAATAATTATGTTGAATGCTTCTTTCAGAAAGAAGTATTGTTTTAGTTATAGTTTCTAATTGCGTACAAAAGTAGTTTAAAAGAACTTGATTTAGCTTGATTTTCTGACATATCACCCTTATTTTTTGATAATGTTACTCAACTTTCGCAAATGGGGAAGTTATAGAACATGAGAAATTTGAGTAAAAACAAGTTAGGGGCGAGATTGCATCTTTGCAATCTCGCCCCTATATATAATAAGGTGTACAAAATATCAAAAATAGTGTAGGTTGTAGATTTTTAGGACAGTCAAGACTTAAATCCTCTTCCGGTTAAAACATGTTATACATAGCGAGATTGCAGCCAGGATAGCTCCCACAGCGCACACTCCCGTCCATGCATGGTGTGTCCATGCCAATCCGGCACAATAGGTGCCAAAGGAACCGCCTATAAAATAGGTAGTCATAAATATGGTGTTGGCTCTGTTGGAGGCTTGAGGCATCTCCTGAATGCAGCCACTCTGATTGCTTAGTTGCAGACATTGCAAGCCTATATCTACCAAGATGATGGCCACAACAAGTCCCATGAAAGTGTCGCCAAACAGACAGGCCGCAGTCCACGCCACAAGCTGCAGGCATGCACCATAAATACTCATCTTTCTGATGCCCCAGCGATTCACAAGTTTGCCCACACCGCTTGCCGCAATAGCCCCGGCTATGCCGCACAGTCCCAACGTTCCTACCATTTCGCTACCAGAAAAGAACGGAGCTTGTGCCAACCTAAAGGCAAGACACGCCCAAATGGCCATCATGCTGCCAAAACTAAAGGCGGCACGCATGGCATAAAGGCGTATGCGTCCATTGCTCCTCACAATATTGAATACGCTGGTCATCAAGCCCCTATATGTGCCCACATAGTTGCTCTTTATCTGTGGCATAATCTTGAGCGTAAGAGCCATGCACAGCACCATCACAAAAGCTGCGATGAAGAACATTTCGCGCCAACCCAACCATTCGCCAACATAACCGCTAACCACTCTCGATGCGAGAATGCCGGTTAGCAATCCCGACAGAACGACACCCATATTCCTGCTTTTGTTTTTCTTCTCGGAATATTGTCCTGCAATCGGTATGAAAAATTGTGGAATAACGGAACAGGCTCCCAACAATAGGGAGGCTCCCCAAATAAGCCACACCTTGTGGGCAACAGCAATGACTATGGCCATCATGGCTGCTACGGTCATGTTCACAACAATTATGCGACGGCGTGAGTAGAGGTCGCCCATAGGGATAAGGAAGCACAACCCAAGTGCATAGCCTGTTTGTGTGACAACGGTTATGAGGTTCGCCTCATGCTGGCTCACTCCTATGTCGTGACGTATCATTTCCAAAAGAGGCTGGTTGTAATAGCAATTAGCCACGGTCAATCCCGCTATAACAGCCATTGCGAGTAACAAACTGCGCTCTATGCCTTCATTTTCTTTAAGTTGTTTCACCCTAATTGACGCAACACTATATTTTTATCTATTTTATAAGCACCCTGAGCAACCATATGTTGCTCGGATTGGACCATGTCAGAAATTTCGCTTGTCTTCGTGTTGCAATAAAAAGACCAATAAAACTCTGAATGGTATGGCAAAAGTACAAATAAAATCCGAGAATCTCATTCCTTTAGGAGGCTTTTTTGATGATGGAACAATTAAGTGACGGTCAAGAGTATGATTTTGGTCATCAGCTCATTGAGGCGTATAATAATCCAAAGTTGTCAAACAGGCTGCACGGGCTGTAGGCTGGTTTGAGAAAGGTAAGAAAATAAAAATAGGAGGAAAACAGATCTGTTTTCCTCCTATTGGATAGATTTTGATTTGCGCCTCAGGGCTGCAAATCTGCGTATTCAGAAATACTGAAGCAGGGACACGCCTTCTTGGTGTCGAGGTCGTGATGTCCCAGGATAACCGACGAGGGGTACTTCTTGCGCAGCTCGGCAAGCAGCTTTCGCAGTGCCACTTTCTGTTGTGGCGTACGAGTGTCACTGGGTTTGCCGTTTGCGTCCAGTCCTCCTTCATAGCAGATGCCGATGCTGTGGGCATTGTGTCCTACGCAGTGGGCTCCTGTCGTTTCTTCTGTTCTTCCTTTCTCCACGGTTCCGTTGCGACGGACGACATAGTGATAACCTATCATGCGCCATCCCCGCTGACGATGCCAAAGGTCGATGTCCTTGGCAGAGCTCTGCTGTCCAGGACGGACAGCAGAGCAGTGGATGATTAATAATGAAATACTTCTCATACTTTGATGATGTTGTGTTGCCGTCAGACTTAGAACCACGAAGAGCAGTATCTTGAGTCTTCTCATACGCTGTCGTTATTCTGCGTCGCTTCCTCCGGTGCTGCCACCTTCGGATGGATTTCCGCCAGTTCCGGGATTGGTGGTGTCCTTGTCATCGGTGTCGTCGTTTCCGTCTTCCACCTTGTTGGTCTGCGCGTTCACAATCTTCACCTTCTTGCCGTTGCGGTCGTAGCAGGTGATGCTGACGCCCATCTTGGCGAGCTCGTTCTTGATTTCGACAGACGGGATGAAGAGTACACGGCGGCTGGTGATCAAGTGGCTTGCCACCTCCTCGGCTTTCTCCACACTGTCGGCACGAAGTCCGAAGCGCATGATTCCAAGACCGGGAATGGTAACACCGTGTCCCTCTGTTGCCCAGGCTGCCAGGGTGTCGCCAATGGCCTGATAGGCTGCGGTGATGGTTCCCTTGCTGATTCCGCTGCGCACAACAGCTTCTTCGATTACTTTACTGGCTGGCAATGTTGTGTACAACATGGGTGAAAGAACATAGCGATAAGTGCCAGCATACTTTCCAATGGAAATCTTAGTTTCCTTAGCATTTAATTTAATCATAATCTTAAGTTTTAATAATTAATAATGTTTAATAACTCTTTGCTCTCCTCGGACTCTTTGTCTCTGCAGCGACTTTTTATCTCTGGATTGCACTGCAAAGGTAGGCATAATATGGACAAGATTTTTGATATGGAAAGTATGGACTGCGGTATGGAAAAAATAAGGAAGCCTTGTCGGGGCTTCCTTATATGGAGAGTGCTGTATGTGTCTGTATGACTGGCTGTTGGTGAATTATTCTTTGTTGTCCAACAGCTCGCTGATTCCTTGGTAAAAAGATGATTTTTGGAAACAGCGTTTCAGATTTTGGAAATCCTGCTTTAGTTTTTCGTTGCGTATGCCTTCTATTTTGAAGGTTTCTGCGTCTTGGCTGTCGCCTAACAGTTGGTTCAGGTGGTTGCGCATGGTTCTGCTTGTAGCATCGAGTGTCCATACTTGCAGGTTGATAAACTCGCAGAAGGGGGTGGCCTGCTTGTTGATCACTACGCCGCATCCTACCAGTATGATGTAGAGCATGGCGGTGAAATCGCTCACGGAGTCATAATTGCTGAGGAGCTTTTTCCGTACAGGGCTCTTGAAGTACATCTCGTAGATGTCTTTCAGGCTTAGTGCCAGTTCTTTTTCATTGACGCAGCGGTGGAAACGGCAACAGGGCTGTGATGTTTTCTCCTCTGAAGAGTCAGAGTTGATGGCCCTTTGGTGCTCCTTCACAAATCTGTTCAGCCGTTTCTTCCGTTCTGTCAGTTCGCGTTCGGCACGTTTTATGCTGGCCTGCTCGCTTTTTATGAATTGAACGACATAATTTTCTTCCCCCATATCCTTAGCCGAAAAGACGACACTGTTCCAAAATACTGATGTGTATCTGCTGGATATGGAATAATTGATTTGAGAAGAAGAATTCTGACACATGGCGGGCTTGATGGTTCTGTTCTGTACTACAGAAGTTTCTTGTTGCAAGCGGAAGTCATGCAACACTGTGGAGACTTTTCCCACTACCTTCACGATGACTCCCTTGTTTCGCAACTTGCTGATTTCGCTGCGGCGTACCACTCCCATTACCGTTTGTACTGAGAGCGGTTGAGGCATGTGTTTCTGACAGTTTCTTAAAACGATGCCTGCGGAAACAGGGCGTCGTGGTCTGATAGAGTTGAGGTGGACACCTAAGCGTTGCTTCTCCACCAGATGCGCAACAGTACCTGAGGGAAGAACAACTATCCTGTTGCCATCTTCTATAGTGACAGGCTGGATCAAGTGGTTGGGATCATCAAGTCGTCCCAAGTGACCAAGGTTCAAATTTTCCATAAGACAAGATTTTTAATGTTAAGACAATATGTTTGCTTTCCCTGTCTCTAAAAGGGCTAACCATTGTTAGCTCCTGTCGCCCACATAACTTCTCGGTATGACTTGGCAACGCCATGATGTTCTATGAAATTGTATACTGCAAATATAGACAAATTATGGCTTTCCACCAAATTTTATATCAAGATTTTTCGTAAGAAATTCACTTTTAACATTTGGATGCCCCAACTGGACTAAAATAATCACCCAACTGGGAAATAATTTTTTCCCAGTTAGGAAATTTTTTTTTCATGGTTAATTCCTGTCAAAAATGAAGTCTTCGGCAATAAAATCATCTGTTGTCCAAATCGTGTGTTTTCTGCTACTTGTTGTTTTTTTTTACTTTTGTGACGGCATAAACATAAAAGTTAATAACTGCAACCTTTGTTACTCTACGTAAAACAAACGAGGGTGTGTCATGGATTTATGACACACCCTCCTATTGGATAGAGTTATCTCAGACAGAGAGATTACAATGTAGACTTGATGGTCTGTGTGTTGCTTCCCTGTGTCAGCTTGAATACATACACGCCGTGGGGCAGGCTTGACAGACTGATGGTCTCGCCGTTGCTGTTGATAGGTGCAGAATACATCAACTGACCAGTGAGGTTGTAGACGGCTACACGAGCCTGACCCTTGTCGCTGCCAATGTAGAATGTGGCGGTGCGAGCCTGGCGGTCGGTTATGATGCGGTACATAGACTCAGTGGTCTTGACATCATCGATGCCTGTTGTGCCGAGCAGTTGCTTCAGACCCTTGATGGCATTGATACGGCCATAGCCCCATGTGTTGTTGGGGAAGGTTTGTCCTTTTGGCATATAATCGTCATTCTGGACAGCTGTGTTGCCGATGACTTCGAGCACCTGTTTAGGTGTCAGGTTGGGGTTGGCCTGCAGCCAGAGAGCTACGACGCCTGCCACGTAAGGCGAAGCCATAGAAGTACCTACGTCGTTGGTATAGAGATCGTTGCCAGTGCGGGCAATGACATTGGTGTCGTCGCTCCATCCTGAGCAATATCTTGAACCTGCTGACACGATGATGCAGCCAGGAGCTGTTATGTCGGGTTTGACGCGACCATCGGCAGTAGGACCGTAGCTTGAGAAGGCGGAGTGCTCCAGGAACTTACCCGTCAGCTCCTCGTTGAGGCCGTAAGCATTTTGTGTGCCCTGCAAATTGATGGGCTGGTACTGTACCTTCGAGTTGAACGAACCTACAGAGATGACATCAGGACTCTCGCCGCCCAGCTCGCCTACTGTGCAGTTGGTGTCGCCGTCGGTCCAGCCACGCTTGTTGAAGCTGGTGAACTCGCCAGAGGCGGCATTGTTCCACATGTGTACGGTCTTGCCAGCCTCGCCAGTCACCACAACACCGATGGCAAAGCCAGTGTTGATGGAAGTGGCACGGCTCATGAGCAGCACGTTGGTGCGACCGTTGACAGGGTTTTCCTGGAGCGACAAACCTACTTGAACTACCACGCCACTGCCGTCGGGGGCAACCCAGTTCACTTCTTTCGTACCATCGTTGGAAACTTCGTCAGAAGATGCGATAATCTTACCGTTGAGTGTGTTTACGACAACAGCCTTAACGGAAATTTTTGAGTTCTTCTCAGCCCAGATGTCGACGTAAGCCTGCTTGTAGGAACTGTTGGCCTGTTCGCTGCCATAGGCAAACATGGTTTTCATTTGCTTGTTGGTGGCTGTAAAGGTCTTGCTGGCGTGCAGTTTGTCAAGACCTTCGTTGCCTGCGGCACCAACGATGATGCGGCCTGGACCAACCAGGTTGGCAAACGAGAGATCGGTGTCGGAACTTCCGTCGTGAGGACCCATGTGTGAGCCGAGGCTGATGTTGACAACAGCAGGCTTTCCTACGCTCTTGGCATAGTCGAACACATACTTGATTCCATCTACAATCTGTGCATTGGTGGTCTTGAAGCTCACGAACACGAGGTCGGCATCGGGAGCCACTCCGTAGTAAGGTGTGCTCTTGTCGCTGCCCGAGGCAATGCCCGATACGTGGGTGGCATGGAAGCCACTGGTCAGGTCATATTTTGCAGCTCTTATCTCGGCTGTGGTTTTGTATTCAGCTCCATAGCCGAAACCTTCGGGAGCATTGCCAGTGCCGTGCTGATCCCATACGCGCTTGATGCGAGTGTCGCTCTTGTCGGCATTGAGAAAGTCTACATGGTCGTACTGAAATCCGTTGTCCACGATACCGATGACTACGCCTTTGCCGGTGTAGGGACCATTATTCTCTGTCATTTGGTGACATTCGTCTACGCCCAACAGTTTGCGGGCGTTGTCCATCAGCAGTTTGGCCTCAGTACCTACCGAAACCGAAACAACCTCATCGAGATTGGAAATAGGTTCGATGGCAGACAGAGGCATGTCGGCAGTGACGAGTGTCTCGCTGATGCGCGAGTTCACTTTGGCTCCCAGAGCCTCTATTTTGGCAATGGCATCCTGCGACTTGACGGTGATGAATGCGCTGACAGTCTGTGGGGTAGCATTTGCAGCCTTGGCTTTCTTCTGTGCTGTTCTTGCTTCGTGAAGCATCATGCTTGTGCTTGGCGACAGCTTCTGCGCAAAGCTGAAACTGCCGACAAGCAGGAATGATGCCATAAGAATGGCTTTCTTATTCATTTCTTAATTCTTACTTTTTCTTTTTAATCTGTTTATTAGTATGCTTCTACTGCTCCGTTGTAATTGAATACAAAACGCTCCTTATTGCCTGCACCATTTGGTGTATTTTTGTTGGTATAAGTGTTGACAACATCCAGTGAGATTTCATAGTTGCCGGCAGCGTCTTTCTTGATGGATAATGTACCGTTGTCTGGAGTGTTGTTAAATCCACCATATTTGGCATCGGGAGAATACAACTGTACGTCTGAGTATTTCACCTGGAAGTTGTCGCCGTCTTTCAGCTCAGCCAAGTTGATGGTTCCGGCATTGATGAACTTCTCATCTACCTGCAGTGTTACCTTTTCGCTGCTGAATTTGCTTGAGAACTCACCGCCATAAAGGTAGAATGTGTAGATGTTGTTCTTTTGCTTAAAAAGCACCTTGCAGATGTCCTGGTTTATAAGGATGCTTCCGTCAGGGTTGTACAACTTGTAGCTGTTGCTTACCACAGCAGGAGTCATTCCTTCGAGGCTCTCTACGGAAGTGGTTGTACCGTAATACTCCAACTCGATGGTACGGTTGTCATCGAAGGTGGCGTTGATCTTGATGTAGAGCTTGCCGTCCTTGTCCTTTGCGGTGGTGATAGTGCCGGCCTTTACCTTCTCGTAGGTGACGCGTGTGGCGTAGTCGATGTACTTCAGGGTGTAGCTGTCGGCATCGGCAGCCAGGTCGATGGTTCCATTGTAGAGCTTGGAAGCCGAGATGCTTACTGCAACGCCAATCTTGCCTGCCAGCAAACCGTCGGCTGTGGTAGCCTCGACATCACCGAAGGCGAAGGTTGTTGCCGCACCTGTAGTGGCTGGGTTGAGCACGAGGGCAGAAGCAACGTCATAGGTCTTCACGTCGTTCACATTGGTGGTCTTGATGCTGTTGGTGGCAGAGTAAATCTGGGTGAACGCGCCGTTGCTCCACTTGCAGCGCAGGTCGCTGTAGTCGGCAGTCTCAGCCTCAAGTGTGATGGTGACGTTCTTCTTGAACTTGTCGAATTTAGCCTGGAGCGTACCTGTCAGCTTAGGAGTCTCGCCATTGTAAGCCACCTTTACGTCCTGAGCGTCGTCAGAGCCAAGCATAATATTCTTACCCATGAGACTCTGTGGAATGGTCAGTTCGAATACAGGTTTTGTATCGTTGTCGCTGCCATAGAGTGCGAACTCGTATGAGCCGTTGACATCCTGCATGGTTACCTTGCTGAGGTCCTTTACGTCGTCGTTGTATGCCCACTGGTTGCTGAGGGTTGCGAGAGCCTCGTCGGTAAAGGTGACGTTCTCTATGCTGTTTACCTTATATACTTTGGTTGTGCCGTTCTTCTGGTGAACGGTCATCACGCGTCTTGTCTGTGCGAATGTGGGGAGCACTGTCGCGAGGCAGAGTGCTGCTGTAGCTATATACTTTTTCATTTCTTTACAATTTTAGTGGTTTTGTTGTTTGTTTTTACGATATAGATGCCACTTGGCAGGTTGGCGATGCTGGCAGCCTTGGTGCCGTCGATGGTCTGCATGAGTTGTCCACCAACAGAGTATATTTCGGTCTTGCCGGTAAAGTCGGCCTTGATGCCTTCGATGCCAGTGATGGAAGATGGTTCGTAATTGTATTCCATCTCCTTGTCGAACTCGCCCGTAATCTGGAAGCCTTTGCCGTCGAAGAGGTTGATGACGAACTTGTAGTGTGTGTTGTCGGTCTTGCTTACGCCCACGGTTCCTGCGTAGACTGTTGCCCACTTGTCAACTACCCATGGCAGACGGGTGGCAGGGTCTGGGTTCTTGCGGAAGTGATGGTAGCGTGTGCCTGTGCGCTCGCCGTTGTTGTAGAAGTAGCCGCGGGTCATCATGAATGGAGCATACATGTTGGTCCACAGATGGCTTTCCTCCATGAGGGTGTAGGTGCCTTCGGGAAGATACTGGCTGCCTTCGGCTGCCTGGAATTCCATGCGCAGCAGGTCCTGGTCACCAGTATAGTCTTGGTCGTCCTTGCCGCTTGGCGAACCGAGGTCGACAGAGAATACCTGAACACCGTTCTGCACGCCGAGCGAGTAGATGCGTGACTTCTCCACGCGGTCGAACTTGAGATGTACATCCTCCTCGAGGTTGGAGTCAACGTCCTTGTCGTCTTTCTCCGACTTATCGTAGTAGATGAACGAGATGCCCTTGGCTGTGCCTGTCACCTTGTGTCCGCGGTCGGTGGTGCAGTCTACGGTAATGTCGAAGGTTCCCTCTTTCTCGCCGTCGGCGATGGTGATGGTTCCGTTGGTGATGTAGCAGTAGTCGTAGTCGGTGTCCATTCCTGTCACGGCCTTGCGGCGCTTCACGTAGGTTCCCATTACGACAGTCATGCCGTTGTAGTCGATTTCCATACCTGGGAAGAAAGTGCCTACCTTGAAGTTGCGTGCTACGGTATAGGTGCCTGGCACGACAGTGGCGGTCTTAGGGTCGCCAAAGAGACGGTTGTAGAGGTTGATGACGAGGTCGTGTCCCTTGCCTGTCATTCCGCCAGTCTGGGTGTCGTACTCTCCGTCGTAGAGGTTGAGCACCATGTTGCCGGTCTTAGAATCCATGAGGTTGCCGTAATAGTAGCCGATACCGCCATGGAAAGTGGTGTTGATGTCTGTCGAAATCTGAGGATATACATCAGAGCTTCCCGCTGACATATTGTTGAATACCATATCGCCGACGTACGAATACTGTGTTCCGTTGGCATCGCTGAACGAGAGCGTGTAGGTTACGTTTCCGTCGTTCTCTGCCTTGCTCACGGTGATGTCGTTTGCTATGTTCACACCGCCGTCGCTGTTGCCCTTGTCGTCGAAGTTCTCCACGACAGTAAGCTCGGGATTGTAGTACAAGTTGCCTTCAGAGGCAGCGAAGGTTCCTGCAGGCAGGTCGATGCCTGTTCCTTCTGGCGCATAAAGATCGAGTTCGGCTACAGTAGCGTTTTTGGCATTGATCTGGCCTTCGTTGGCATTGTAGCTTACATCTTCCTTGTCCGAAAGAATCAAATAGTAGTTTTCGTATCCTTCTACTCCTGAGCCGGCAGCAGGATAGTAAGCCAGCAGCACACTGTTGTTGATATTGGTGACAGCCTGTGCGGCTGCGGCTTTTCTTCTGCCAGCTACGGCAGCGTCAGCGCCACGTTTTTTGATGAGCTGAAAGGTAACGCGCTTCTTGACTGTTTTCTGCTGTGCCAGTACAGGCATGGCTATGAAGGCAAGAAGGCATGTGAATAAAAGTAAAGTTTTCTTCATTATTTCTTGATGATTTTAAAGGAATGTTCGTTGGTCAGATTCAGAATATACACACCCGGTGCGTAAGAGGCCACATTGATGGTGGCGTTTCCGCCGCTTACCTTCTGTCGCTGTAGCAACTTGCCGTTGGCATCGTAGAGCACAGCTTCGCCAGCCGCTGAGCCGCTGATGCGGATAGTGGCGTTGTCGGTGTAACTAAAACTCATGGTGGAAGGATTTACCTTTTCCTCAATTCCTGTGGAAATGGCTGTGAAATAAAACTCGGTTACATCGCTCTGTGGATAGTCGGTGGAAATCTCATTGGATGTAATCTGCAACTTGTCATCAGAAAAAGCGATGACGGGTCGCGTACTTAACTTGAACTCTGCCGTCTTGGAGTCGGCCATCTTTAAAACCAAGAATTCTGCTTGCTCAGTCTCGGCTGCATGAATAAGCCCAAATGGGGGGGCAAAGCAACAGAGCAGAGCAAGGCTCAAAACTCTCTTTCTCATGTTGATAATCTCTTTAGAGGGAAAATTAATTGTATAAGTATTCTCTATGTGAACATTGTTTTGTCTTTCGTCTCACCCTCGTACATATTAACGAATGTCAAATAAATGTGCGGCAAAGGTAGTTAATTTTTTTTAAACATGCAAGAAAATACAGGAAAAATTGTATTTCTTGTACATGATTATCTTACGTTTTGTTATAAAACGCATGTTTATTGTAATGAAATGAAGATGATTGTGCTGCAAAAGCGAGGTAGTGTGACAAAACAATAGATATGGATGAATTGTGTCTGTTGCAGTGTTGTAAAAACAAATTAGGGGCGAGACTGCTAAGTGCAGTTCGCCCCTATATATATTGTTCTTAAGTAACTTCTCTGACTTCCCCGAGCAGCTTCGGCTCCTCAGCTTATTTCTTGTCGTAGGCGTGGACGGGATAGTCGATGGTGTAGTGGAGACCACGGCTCTCTTTGCGCTCTATCGCCATGCGGGTGATGAGATAACCCACGTTGATCATGTTGCGAAGCTCGCAGAGCTCCTTGCTTACCTTGACACGCTTGAAGAGGTTCTCGGTCTCCTCGTACAGCAGGTCGAGTCGGTCCCAGGCACGTTTCAGTCGGAGGTCGCTGCGCACGATGCCCACGTAGTTGCTCATGCATTCGCCCACTTCCTTGACGCTCTGTGTGATGAGCACTTTCTCCTCGTTGGTCAGTGTTCCCTCATCGTTCCATGCAGGCACCTTTTCGTTGAAGTCGTACTCGTCGACATGCTCGATGCTGTGCTTGGCAGCTGTGTCGGCATAGACCACAGCCTCGATGAGCGAGTTGCTTGCCAGACGGTTGCCGCCGTGCAGACCCGTGCACGAACATTCGCCCAGAGCATACAGGCGGTTGATGCTCGAACAGCCGTTGAGGTCGACCTTGATGCCGCCGCACATATAGTGGGCTGCCGGACGTACGGGAATGTAGTCTTTGGTGATGTCGATGCCGATGCTCAGGCACTTGGCATAGATATTGGGGAAGTGGTGCTTGGTCTCTTCGGGATTCTTGTGAGTGACGTCGAGGCATACGTGGTCGAGTCCGTGCTTCTTCATCTCCTTGTCGATGGCACGTGCCACGATGTCGCGTGGAGCCAGACTCAGTCGCTTGTCGTATTTCTCCATGAAGCTCTCGCCGTTGGGCAGGCGCAGGATGCCGCCATAGCCACGCATGGCTTCGGTGATGAGGAAGGCAGGATGAGTCTCGCCTGGGTGGAAGAGGGCTGTGGGGTGGAACTGTACGAACTCCATGTCGGCCACTGTTCCCTTGGCACGATAGACCATAGCCTCGCCGTCGCCCGTGGCGATCACGGGGTTGGTAGTGGTCTGATAGACAGCTCCGCAGCCGCCTGTGCACATCACTGTCACCTTGCTCAGATAGGTGTCCACCTTCTGGGTCTCGGGGTTGAGCACATAGGCTCCGTAGCAGTTGATGTAAGGAGTGCGACGTGTGACGCGTGCGCCTAAGTGGTGCTGTGTGATAATCTCGACAGCGAAATGATTTTCCTTGATGTCAATGTCAGGATTGTTGCGCACGGCTTCCATCAGTCCGCGCTGAATCTCGGCTCCCGTGTCGTCGGCATGGTGCAGGATGCGGAACTCGCTGTGTCCTCCCTCGCGGTGAAGGTCGAACTTGCCGTCCTGCTGCTTGTCGAAGTTGACACCCCACTGCACCAGCTCCTTGATCTGTTCAGGTGCTTTGGTGACAACCTGCTGCACGGCTTTGTAGTCGCTGATGTAGTCGCCAGCAATCATTGTATCCTGGATGTGTTTGTCGAAGTTGTCCACTTCGAGGTTGGTGACTGAGGCGACGCCTCCCTGTGCGAATGATGTGTTGGCTTCGTCGAGCGATGTCTTGCAAATCATGCACACTTTACCTTTCTGCGCTCTGGCCACTTTCAGAGCGTAACTCATACCGGCAACTCCTGCACCGATAATCAGAAAATCATACTTATAAACCATTGAGTTTACTTTAAACTAATTAATGGATTTTATCCTAATTGTTTGCAAAAGTAATAATTTATCTTTAAAGTGAGCATTAAAAGCCATATTTTTTGTAATTTTGCAGTGTTTTTTTGTAGAAAATGATAATGAGAGACAGAACATTTCATAAGCGTATCACGCTTCCAGTGCGTTTGGGCATGGGGCTTTTCACGGCTTTGGCCGTATATTTCTTTTGGGTCAAGGCGGCGATTCTGGGCATCTTGGTGGCTATCGTCATCGTGGGAATGATAGAGCGCATTCTGCATACCACGTACACCATCCGCCGTGTGAAACCCATCGACCGCGACGAGGAGATGGACTTCCTTATCATCGACGAGGGACGTTTCTCCACGAACCGCAATGTGCCGTTGTGCGATGTGGTGAGGGTGGAGAGCATACGGTGCTTCTTCGGTCTCGACCACTGCCTGCTCATCGAATACGGAGCCGGCAACATGGTGACGGTTCAGCCCGACAACGAGGAGGGAATGAAAAAGGCAATAGCGGAGAGAATTGGGGAAAGGTCTTAACTCCTCAGCGACCGCAGGGAGCGATAACTCCTTAACTGAAGTTTCGCATGTGGTTCAAGTACGGGCTGAAGGCCCAAAAGCTCCTAGCCCAGGGCATCGCCCTGGGTATAATGGCAATCAGCAATGCGCCCTGTAAGGGCAACAGCTTTATATATTGCCTGGAGTTTTAAAGCTTTTGCCCTTACAGGGCGACAGGTTACCGCCCCAAACAACCCAGGGCGATGCCCTGGGCTAAGAGCTTCTGCCCTTTCAGGGCGTGTGGGGCTTACTTGCGAAACTTAACTCCTTAACTCCTGAAAAAAAATAAAAAGAACATTACAAGATAAAAGAATGAAATACAGATATATTTGGTTGCTCTGCATGGTGGCGATGCTTTCGCTTCCTGTAGGAGCACAGGACGTGAAGAAGAGCGCTGTGCCCTTGGTGGCGGGCGAGGAGGAAGTAGTAGAGGACAGGGACGAAAGCGAGGCGGCGGCAGACACACTCTGTGCCGACTCCTTAGCTGCCGACTCGTTGGCTGTCGATTCTATCACAGCCGGCGGCTTGCGCCTGCCTTGGCCCGAGAATGTAAGGCAGGGGCTCGACCGTCTCTTACAGAACGATATGTTCGAGACTTCGCAGGTTGCCATCATGGTGTGGGACTTGCAGGCCGACTCGTGCATCTATCGCCATCGCGAGCGTCAGCTCATGCGTCCTGCCAGCACGATGAAGCTGCTCACAGCCATCACAGCCCTCGACAGGTTGGGCGGCTCTTATCAGTTTAAGACGCAGCTCAAGTACACGGGCAAGATAGAGGAGGGCGTGCTCCAGGGCGACGTGTACTGCGTGGGCGGCATGGATCCGCGATTCAACAACGACGACATGCGGGCTTTTGTGAGCAGTCTGCAGGACATGGGTGTCGACACCATCCGTGGCAGCATCTATGCCGACCGATCGATGAAGGACGCCGATCTCCTGGGCGAGGGCTGGTGCTGGGACGACGATAATCCTGTGCTTTCGCCTTTGGTCTTTGCCCGAAAGGACGGGTTTATGGATCGTTTCGTCGACAGGCTGAAGGATGCAGGCATCGTGCTCGAGACCGACACGCCTCAGGTGAAACGCTGTCCTGAGAGCGCCTTTTCGGTGTGCACGCGCTTCCACACCATGGATCAGATCATGCACAAGATGATGAAGGAGAGCGACAATCTCTATGCCGAGAGTATGTATTATCAGATAGCCGCCTCTACGGGCAACCGTCCTGCCAGCGCCAAGAGTGCGCGCAGCGTGGAGCGACAGCTCCTGCGCAAGCTCGGACTGGATGCTTCGCGCTGCAGGTTGGCCGACGGCTCGGGCCTCTCGCTCTACAACTATCTCAGTGCCGAACAGGAATGTGAGCTCCTGCGTTATGCTTATCTCAACGAGAACATTTATCCTCATCTTCGTCCCTCGCTGCCCATTGCCGGCATCGACGGCACGCTGAGGAAGCGAATGCGTGGCACTTCGGCAAGCGGCAACGTGCGGGCCAAGACGGGCACGCTGACAGGCATCATCACCCTTGCCGGTTATTGTACGGCAGCCAACGGGCACGACCTGTGTTTCGTCATTCTCAACAATGGCATCATGCATGCCGTCAATGCCCGCCGTTTTCAGGACAGGGTGTGCGCATTGCTGTGCCAGCCGTAATTTTTTAAAGGTAAAAAGGTAAAAAAGTAAAAAAGTAAGTAAGAACTTGCTGAAGTTCAATAAGTAAATAAAAGCGAGTGGATATGGTGTCGAATACTACTTTTTCTTATGCGATTCTTTCATGGTTTCGCGATAACGGCAGGGCTTTGCCTTGGCGCGACACCACCGACCCTTACCCCATCTGGCTGAGCGAGGTGATATTGCAGCAGACGCGTATCGCCCAGGGATGGGAATACTGGGAGCGGTTTATGCGCCATTTTCCCACTGTCGAGGCTTTGTCTTCGGCGAGCGAGGACGAGGTGCTGAGGCTCTGGCAGGGCTTGGGCTACTATTCGCGTGCCCGCAACCTGCATGCCGCCGCCCGGCAGATAGTGGCATTGGGACAGTTTCCCTCCACGCTCGAAGGCATCAGACAGCTGAAGGGAGTGGGCGACTACACCGCAGCAGCCATTGCCTCCTTTGCTTTCGGCATCAGGGCGGCAGTGGTGGACGGCAACGTGTATCGAGTGCTGTCGCGCCACTTTGGCATCTCCACCCCCATCAACTCCACGCAGGGCAAGAAGGAGTTTGCTGCCTTGGCTCAGTCGCTCCTGCCTCCTTCCGAGGTCTCAGCCTACAATCAGGGCATCATGGATTTTGGTGCCTTGCAGTGCACGCCTCTGTCGCCCCGTTGTTCCGATTGTCCGCTGATGGAGAGCTGTGAGGCTTTCCGCACGGGCAGGGTAGAGGAGTTGCCCGTGAAGCAACGCAAGCTTCAGATCAAGACGCGCCGTCTCGCCTATATATATATAAGGTGTAGGGAGTCGGCTTCCTCGCAGGCGTTTACCGCCATTCATCGCAGGGGCGAGGGCGATATCTGGCAGGGGTTGTGGGAGCCTTTCAATGCCTCGCTTCCCGACGGCGCCCATGCTGCCACGCCTGCCGAGTTGTTGCAGCAGTTGGACTGCGGTGCACCAGATGCTCATCTTCGTCTTCTGTCGCAGGGTGTGAAGCATGTTCTCACCCATCGCATTCTTCTTGCCGACTTCTATCTTCTCGAGGTTTCTCGTCGTCCGCTCCTTCCTCCCGATTACATCTGGATTCCCGAGTCGGAAATAGACTGTTATGGTGTTCCCCGCCTCATAGAGAAAATGCTGAGCGAGGTTCATGGCTGATATTGCGAGAAGTTCCATTTCCCCTTATTGTTCGTGAGAAATAGTCTATTTCTCGCTTTTCTATTACAAAAAGATGAATATTTCGGTAAAGGCTTGCTTGTTTGCTTTATTATGCTTAATTTTGCATTCGTATAAGAAGCAGATAGTAGCCTTGCGCAAACACGAAACCCTTAATAAAGAGTGAAATACGCCTCGTAGGTGTTGTCTGCTTTCACACGTAGCACGAAACAAAGACTAATTAAAATATTAATTCTTACGTTTATGAAACAACATTTACGCTTTTTGTTTACGCTCCTCTTGGCGATAGTCTGTGGGGGGGCAATGTTTGGACAGACGACTGTTACACAAACAACATTTACTGCCACTTCGGCAGACAATCTCAATGGAGATAAAAAAGTATCTTACTCTTGTGAAAAAGGAGGCGGAACAGTTGCTCCTGCTGTGAATAGTGGTGAGATAAGATTGTATCAGAACAAAAAAGGAAAACCTGGTGGTTCTATTACAATTAAGGTAACTGATGCTAATTATGAAATAAATTCAGTGTCTGTTGGTTCAAGTATGGGTACTTCTGTTGCTTATACGATAGATTCAGAAACCACTTTGTCAAAATCTGCCCCTTTGGCTGCAAATAGTGAATATTCTCTTACGGGTTTACAGGCTACTTCTGTAACCTTTTATTGTATGGGAACTACTGGGGAAACCAGACTTTATGTCAATAAATTAAGCGTAACCTATTCCGAGAAGGGTGCTGAGAATACTCAGACCAAACTCACATTCCCTAAAGACTCTTATTCTTTCTCAACCACAGATGATCTTTCTTCTTTCACAGGTCAGACTCCGACACTTAAAGCAGGAGAAAGTGAACTGACAGGTAAGACAATCACCTATTCTAAAACAGGTGATGATATTTTCACTTCTTTTGAAGAATCTACTGGCAATCTTGCCTTGAATGGTAAAGCCGGTACAGCCACAGTTACTGCAAAATTTGCAGGCGATGCAACCTATGCAGCTTCTTCTGCTTCTTATACTATAACTGTAGCAGAGAAGGGCAAGACAGCGACAACCTTGTCGTTTGGTGCAGACTATGATGGCAAGACCATTGAGAAACATGTAGGAGAGGAGATTAATCAGGTGGCAACTCTAAGTCCTGTTGTGACGGGCGCTACTATTACTTATAAAAGTAGTGCGCCAGAAGTGGCAGAAGTAGATGGTGGATATGTTGCTATCTATAAAGCAGGCGATGCTGTGATAACAGCATCTTATGCAGGCGATGATACGTATGCAGCTTCTGAGGTTTCTTACACCATCCATGCTACGAAAGTTCCCGTAACTCTTTCACTGGCTCAGACAGAAGACTTCCATATCAACTATGGTGCAGATGAGGGCATTAAGATGATAGAGAATAAAGCCACTTTGACTCCTGCAGAAGCTGGTTCTGTAAAATATGAAATATCTTACAATAGTGTTGCTGGTATTACAACTATTGATGATAAAGGTACAGTCGTGGTTGATACGAAGAAGATTGGTAATTCTACCATAAAAGTATCTTTTGTGAATAAGGATGCAAATACTTATGCTGATGTAGCTCCTGTTACTTATAAAATCTATGTAGATGATAACCGAGCCATTCCTACATTGACTTTCGGCAAGGAGTCTTACACCTTTGATTTAGGTGCTGCGGTTGCTCCATTCACCAATAAACTGACAGCTTCAGAAGGCGTAACTGTCGTTTATTCTTCTAATTCGGAGATTGCTACAGTCGATAAAACAACAGGCGAGGTTACAGTCAACACAGCTGCTGTTGGTAAGGCAACGATTACTGCCACTTTTGCAGGAAATGACAGCTATAAGCCAGCCACAGCCACCTATATGCTGGAAGTCGTTGACCCCAATAATATGGAGGCAACATTCGACTTTGAGAAACCTGAAGATTATGGTTATGATAAGCCAGCAAAAAGTGGTAAGACAGATCTCAATGATGGTGACAAATTGGAATCAGGTAAAGTTACGCTTACTAATGTGAAGGGCGCAACTACTACAACTCGTTTTAAAGATGATAAAGGCAACCTAACGTTCCGAGTTTATACAGGCGCAGTCTTGACTGTATCAGCTCCTGAAGGTTATGTCATCACAAAGATGGATTTCACTGATAATGGTAGTCAGACTGTGAGCAATTTTGATTTCGACTCTGGTAAACTTAATAATAAGACATGGACGGGTTCTGCTCAAAATGTAAAAATGACGGTGCGTGCTAATCAGGTATTCTTGAAGAAACTTGTCGTAGCTTATGCTAAGAAGGTTGTTCCAACTCTCGAAACCCTCACGACAGCAGCATCAGGCTTCGCTACTTATGCCGCAGATTATGATGTAAACTATAGTGCTTTGGGCTTGACGGCATACACCATTGCCCTGGATGAGGCCAACAACAAGGTAAGCTATAACCGCTTTGTGGGCGTGGTTCCTGCCAATAAGGCCGTATTGGTACAGGGCGAGGCAAGCAAGAAATATGAACTGACACCAGCCGAAGAGGCAGCCGACGCAACATTCACTACCGACCTGAAGGCTTCTGACGGAACAGTAACAGCAGCCGACGATAAGGTTTATGCCTTCGGTACACTCAACGGCAAGTCGGGCTTCAAGCTCGTGACCAACGGTATTGTGATTCCTGCCAAGAAGGGCTATTTGGAGCTGACAGGCATGAATGCAGCCAAGCCTACGTTCTTCGCCTTCGATGGCATCGGTACAGGAATCAGCCATATTGAGGCAGACGCCGCCTTGGAGAATGCCGCCATGTACAACCTTGCAGGACAGCGCGTGGACAAGAGCTACAAGGGAGTAGTCATCATTGGCGGCAAGAAGATGCTTCGCAAGTAAGCAACCATAGAAAAGTTTATCCTAAAAAACAGAAATGACAATGAAAAAATATATAATTCCCACCATTGAGGTGATGAAGATTGCGACTGAAAGCATGATAGCCGCCAGTCCTGAAAGCAATTTGAATTCGACAGATAAAATCACCGACCAGAACCAGATAGAGGCAAAGCCCCATTCTCCCATGGATGTAGACTTCTGGGATGATGAGGACGACGGTAGCTGGTCATACTGCCATCGCACCAAGAGTCTCTGGGATTAAAAAAAACATTCCCCCATGCGAGCGTCCCGGCACAGCCTATGTGTCGGGACGTTTTACATCATTTACAGAAATTGAGTCATGTAGAAAGGAAGGCAATTTAAGGAACCTTCTTTTCTTAAGTCCTTGCCGTATATGAGATACGAATGCAGTATGCGTGATGAATATTTCTGCATAAAATTATCGATAGAGACATGTTGTGTAGAACGAGCAGACTTAACCTCTATTACGCTTATTTTCCCTCCATCCGGAATCAAGAAATCAACCTCGTATTTTCGTTTGCCGTCTGGGGTTGGCCAAGTATGATAGTACAATTTCTTGCCGGCGGCTACAAGCATCTGTGATACGATGTTTTCATAAACATATCCAAGATCTGTCGTGAGTTTGCCATTTAGAATTTTCTGGTATATAATATTGTTTGTGAAGTCAGAGTCCCAAAAAGCAAGCGTAATGAATAATCCAGTATCTCCACAGTAAAGCTTGAAACATTCTGGGTTGATATGCATGGCAAGTCCGGCGCTCGGGTCGTTGGAGTGATAGGCAATATTCGTAGTCATTGATTCTTTCAGAATGGAAAGAGGCGTAGTGAGTCTTTCTGTCCTTCCTCCCTCTATTACACTACTTACTTGATAACGTGAGGCGTTGGTGTTCAATTGTGCTGGTATCGCGTGAAACAGCATGGAGGTTTTTCCAGAAGAATCTAATTCATAGAAATCAGAGTCATATAAGTTAATGATATTTCTCTTGACTTGATCAACTCTACTTAGGTCCAGCGTATCGAGATATGTGTTTACAGCCTGTGGCATACCGCCGACGAGTACATACAAGCGAAAATCTCTCATGAGTTTTCTGTTGGTGGCATCACCAAGAGGTGCCCATTGCTCAAAGATATTTTTTGCGAGAGACATGGTGGCCGTATCGCCCAAAGCCCAACGGAATTCTTCGTAATCCATAGGGTACATGGCTATTCTTCGTTCCTCACTTGGTATGAGAATCTTTGTTCCATCAGTCATTGGACGTTTCTTCATTTTTATGCCAAGCAATGAACCTGTCTCGATATAGTGGAAGCGGCCATCCTTAACCAAGTGTTTTATAGCTTGTCGAGCCAAAGGCCACTTTTGTATTTCGTCAAAGATTATCAGTGACTTTCCGGGGATAAGGTTCACTCCACAGTTCATCTGTAGACTGGTAAACAGCATGTCAAGATTTGAAATATCCGTAAATGCATCCTTTACAACCTTGCTTGCGATAGAAAAATCTATAAGTAAGTAGGTTTCGTATTCGTTCTTAGCAAACTCTTCAGCTATCGTTGATTTCCCAACACGTCTTGCTCCTTCTATGAGTAGTGCTGTACTACCTTTGTCTTGCTCCTTCCAATCAAGAAGCTTCTGGTATATTTTGCGTTTGAAGATTCTTTCTGACATAGTTGTTAATGTTTAACGTTTATATTGCTGCAAAGATACTAATAATTCTTTGATTTTCAATGACTTTTTGGAAAAAATGTCAAAATCCGCAAACTTGGAAGTGTTAAAAGCGTCAAAATCCGCAAACTTTAAAGTGCCAAAAATGTCAAAATCCGCAAACTTCGAGGTGTTGCCAGCAAGCACATAGTAGGTGCTTTCTTGCAAAATCGAAAGTTTCTATCATGTACATGCGAGCGTCCCGGCACAGCCTGTGTGTCGGGACGTTTTGCATCATGACAGCAGGAAGCCATGTAAAAGCACGAAGATGAAACCACGAAACACGAAAACAAGAGCAAACTATCATGACGGGAGTCTTTAATGGTGATAAATTGTAATTAAAACACCGCTCATATATAGCAAACTGTAAGAATGAGTATATTTTTAGATTTACTTTGCATGAAAAAATACGGATAAGAAAACAAAATGTCGTAACTTTGCACACGAAAAGAAACAAAAAGTTATTGAAACGGCGGATAACATAACAAAAAGTCAAACAATAACAAGAAGTAGAACAAAAAGGCAAACAACAACGCAATATGAGAAGAACAGTTCATTTCACTAAGATGCAGGGAGCCGGCAACGACTACATATACGTCGACACACAGCTCTACGACATTCCCGATCCCGAGAAAGCCGCCATCGCCTGGAGTGCTTACCATACAGGAATAGGCAGCGACGGACTGGTTCTCATAGGCAAGCCCCACGACGGCAGACGTGCAGACTATTCGATGCGCATATTCAATGCCGACGGCTCCGAAGCCATGATGTGCGGCAATGCCAGTCGTTGTATCGGAAAATATCTCTACGAGAAAGGACTCACCCACAAGGACACCATTCGGTTGGAAACCCTTTCGGGTGTCAAGATACTGAAACTGCATATTCAGGATGGCAATGAGGTGGAATCGGTGACGGTAGACATGCTGAAGCCACTACTCCAGAACCAGGAGCAGTTCGTAGGCCCTTCGGTGCTTGCCGCCGACGAGCGCATCTTCGAAGGCACCTATGTCTGCATGGGCAATCCTCACTTCGTAACCTTTGTCGATGACATCGACACCATCGACATCGCGCATTACGGCAGGCTGCTCGAATACAATGAGGCATTTCCCCAGCGCTGCAACATCGAGTTCGCGCAGCTCACCGATGCCGACACCATCCGCACCCGGGTATGGGAACGGGGCAGCGGCATCACGATGGCTTGCGGAACAGGCGCCTGCGCCACGGCTGTGGCAGCCTTCCTCACAGGACGTGCCAGCCGGAAGAGCAACATAGTGATGGATGGCGGAACACTCCAGATCGAATACAGCGAGGCCGACGACCATGTCTACATGACAGGCCCGGCAGCCTTCGCCTTCGAGGGAGAAATTCCCCTGCCGGGGAATGAAGAATGAAGAGTGAAGAACAAAAATTACGGCAAACTTAAATATACATAATAAAAGGAGAATAAGAATATGGCATTAGTAAACGAACATTTCCTGAAGCTTCCCGGCAATTATCTCTTTGCCGACATCGCCAAGAAGGTGAACGCCTACAAGATAGCGCACCCCAAGCAGCGAGTCATCAGTTTGGGCATTGGCGACGTGACCCAGCCTCTCTGTCCGGCCGTTATCCAGGCCATGCACAAAGCGGTGGAAGAGATGGCAGTGCAGGCTTCCTTCCGAGGCTACGGTCCTGAGCGAGGCTACGACTTCCTGCGCGAGGCGATTATCAAGAACGACTTCCTGCCACGCGGCATCCATCTCGATGTCAACGAGGTGTTTGTCAACGACGGAGCCAAGAGCGACACCGGCAACATACAGGAGATATTGAGATGGGACAACAACATCGGTGTCACCGACCCCATTTATCCTGTCTACATCGACAGCAATGTGATGATAGGACGCGCGGGCGTCTTCGAGAACGGACACTGGAGCAATGTGGTGTACATGCCCTGCAATGAAGGCAACGACTTCACACCCCAGATTCCCGACCACCGTGTAGACATGATCTACCTCTGTTATCCCAACAATCCCACCGGCACTGTCATCACCAAGGACGAGCTTCGCAAGTGGGTGAACTATGCCATCAAGAACGAGAGCATCATCCTCTACGACGCAGCCTACGAGGCCTACATCACCGATCCCGAGATACCACACTCCATCTACGAGATCAGAGGCGCCCGCAAGGTGGCGATAGAGTTCCACAGCTATTCCAAGACGGCAGGCTTCACGGGCGTGAGATGCGGTTACACCATCGTGCCCAAAGAGCTGAAGGCCAAGACGCTGAGTGGCGAGGAAGTAGCACTCAACCCCATCTGGGACCGTCGCCAGTGCACCAAGTTCAATGGTACCAGCTACATCAGTCAGCGCGCAGCCGAAGCCATCTACACCCCCGAGGGCAAGGAGCAGGTGAAGGCCACCATCGCCTACTATATGGAGAACGCCCACTACATGCGGGCAGAGCTTCAGCGCCTCGGTTTCAGCGTCTACGGCGGCGAGAATGCACCTTATCTCTGGGTGAAGACTCCTGGCAACACCCCCAGCTGGAAGTTCTTCGAAGAGATGCTCTATGGAGCCAGCGTGGTGTGCACCCCGGGCGTAGGATTCGGTCCTTCGGGCGAAGGCTACATCCGTCTCACTGCCTTTGGCGAGCACGACGACTGCCGCGAGGCGATGCAGCGAATCGCCAAGTGGATGGGGAAAGAATAATCAGTAAAATAATTCAACATAAAATATATAAAAGGTATGAGCAATTTAAGATTTGAAGCCGTATCAGAGGCTTCCAAGAGAAAGCCAGCTGAAGTGGCAGCTCCCGGTGAGCGACCCAGTGAGTTCTTCGGCAAGAAGGTATTCAACCGACAGAAGATGTACAAGTATCTGCCAGCCAATGTTTATGAGAAACTGGTAGACGTAATCGACAATGGCGCACGACTCGACCGCAACATCGCCGACGCCGTGGCCAAAGGCATCAAGCAGTGGGCCGACGAGAATGGCGTAACCCATTACACACACTGGTTCCAGCCTCTTACCGAGGGCACAGCCGAGAAGCACGATGCCTTCATCGAGCACGACGGCAAGGGCGGTATGATCGAACAATTCTCAGGCAAGTTGCTCGTACAGCAGGAGCCAGATGCCTCCTCATTCCCATCAGGCGGTATCCGCTCCACCTTCGAGGCACGTGGCTATTCTGCCTGGGATCCTACATCGCCAGTATTCATCATCGACGATACACTCTGTATTCCTACAGTCTTCATCTCCTACACCGGTGAGGCACTCGACTACAAGGCACCATTGCTCCGTGCACTCCATGCCGTCAACGTGGCAGCCACCGACGTATGCCACTACTTCAATCCCGATGTGAAGAAAGTCATTTCCAACCTGGGTTGGGAGCAGGAGTACTTCCTCGTCGACGAGAGCCTCTATGCAGCCCGTCCCGACCTGATGCTTACAGGCCGCACCCTGATGGGTCACGACTCAGCCAAGAACCAGCAGATGGACGACCATTACTTCGGAGCCATCCCCGAGCGTGTACAGGCCTTCATGAAAGACCTCGAGATACAGGCACTCGAACTCGGCATCCCTTGCAAGACACGTCACAACGAGGTAGCGCCCAACCAGTTTGAGCTGGCGCCAATCTTCGAGGAAACCAATCTGGCTGTCGACCACAACATGCTCCTCATGAGCCTGATGAAGAAGGTGGCTCGCCATCATGGATTCCGTGTCCTGCTGCACGAGAAACCCTTCGCTGGCATCAACGGATCGGGTAAGCACAACAACTGGAGTCTCTCTACCGATACCGGCATCCTGCTCCATGGTCCAGGCAAGACACCAGAGGACAACCTTCGTTTCGTAGTCTTCATCACCGAGACCCTCATGGGCGTATACCGTCACAACGGTCTGCTCAAGGCATCCATCATGAGTGCCACCAATGCTCATCGTCTGGGCGCCAACGAGGCACCACCAGCCATCATCTCTTCCTTCCTTGGCAAGCAGCTCACCGACCTGCTCGACCATATCGAGAAGGCCGACAAGAAAGACCTCTTCGTCATGGCTGGCAAGCAGGGCATGAAGCTCGACATTCCTGAGATTCCTGAGTTGATGATTGACAACACCGACCGCAACCGTACCTCACCATTCGCCTTCACCGGCAACCGCTTCGAGTTCCGTGCCGTAGGTAGCGAGGCCAACTGTGCCTCAGCCATGATCGTGCTGAACACCGCAGTAGCCGAAGCTCTCACCGACTTCAAGAAGCGTGTCGACGCACTCATCGCCAAGGGCGAGGACAAGACCTCAGCCATCATCGACATCGTTCGCCAGGACATCAAGGCCTGCAAGCCTATCCGTTTTGACGGCAACGGTTACAGCGACGAGTGGGTGGAAGAGGCTGCCAAGCGCGGACTTGACTGCGAGAAGAGCTGTCCTAAGATCTTCGAGCGCTATCTCGACCCAGCATCCATCGAGATGTTCGAGAGCATGGGCGTGATGAAGAAGAACGAGCTCGAGGCCCGCAACGAGGTGAAGTGGGAGACCTACACCAAGAAGATACAGATCGAGGCCCGTGTGATGGGCGACCTGTCCATGAACCATATCATCCCTGTCGCCACCCACTATCAGAGCCAGTTGGCAAAGAATGTGGAGAACATGATCGACATCTTCGGCGAGGACGAGGGCAAGAAGCTCACCGCCCGCAACATCAACATCATCAAGAAGATAGCTGAGCGCACACAGATCATCGAGACCGGTGTCGAGGAGTTGGTCAATGCCCGCAAGGTGGCCAACAAGATAGAGAGCGAGCACGACAAGGCAATCGCTTACCACGACACGGTGGCTCCAAAGATGGAGGAGATCCGTTATCAGATAGACAAGTTGGAGCTCACCGTAGCCGACGAGCTCTGGACGCTGCCTAAGTATCGTGAGCTCCTGTTCATCCGATAATATCGTAATATTTCAAACGGCTGCACTCCGCCGTGCGTAGCGGAGTGCGCTGTTAACTCTTCATCAGATACAGAACAGAAATTGAACGATCAATCTATTTCTTTTATTGGTTGTTTAAGTTTGCGCGGAGTGTGGTTGTGAAATCGTGCTCCGCTTTTTTATGCCTTTTTGTTCCTGTCTGTCAAAGATGGCTTCCAAAGTCGAAAATGACTAATGACTAATGACTAAATCTTGCGAAACTTCATCAAAAATCGAATTTAACCAAAATGACCATGACCAAAATGACCACAATACAAAAATCAGGCTTGACTCAAAATTCTCTTGACTAAAAATTATTCTCCGTCACCAGTGCCGCCGCCTTCGGTGCTGCCGCCAGTAGATGGAGAAGCAGGCTTGCTGATGTCGACGTTGTCCTTGCCCTGCTTGATGGCCTTGATGACGGCTGGCTGTGGAGTCTTGCCCTCCTTCTTTGCCTGGTTGATGCGTGACTTTGCCTGGTTGATTTCGATGAGGTTTGCGTTCACGCTGCGCTTTACGATGCTGTAATTAATCATAGTTCTGTAGGTTTTTGAATGATAGTTTAATACTTTGTCAGCTGCCCGATAGTGCCACCTTTTGGGTCTTAATAGATGACCGGCGCCTGTCGTCTATTGTGACCGCCCTTGGTCGTAATAGATGCCTCCTGCGAGGCTCCCTGAGCACTTTCATTGGTTGACGGTGCAAAGAAAATGCAAACGAGCGCAATGAAAGCTTGCTTTCAAATTGCCGAGTGCTGCTTTTCTTCTGCAAAGATAATACATTTTTCGGCTGTTTGTTCATTTGTAGAATGACTTGTTAAGCAAAACAGTTCGAAAATGGCAAGAAATAGTGCTGTAAGTTACTGTGTATGTGCGGAATACATAAACCTTGAATTTTGGTGTATAACTTTCCTTTTTCATGAACTATCAAGATAGTACGAAAAAGAAAAAGTGTCATTTTGTGTCATTGTCATTTTGTGTCATTTTTGAAATTCAATGTCATTTCCGCCGCTATATAATAATAAATATAAATATTTATTTATTATATAGAGCACTTTTCTCTTTCAAAAACGAAAATGACACAAAATGACAATGACACAAAATGACTTATTTAC